>ERZ779645.26-NODE-26-length-81459-cov-10.777161_pt1 | contig 81459 bp, 97 predicted proteins | sample MGYA00511103_ERZ779645 | MGnify/ENA primary metagenome ERZ779645 (study PRJEB29588, sample SAMEA2158521) | human gut metagenome | biome: human gut; feature: human-associated habitat; material: faeces | place: Denmark | collected 2008/2010 ...
TCTTTCCCTACAATGCTCGTGAACACGTTGTAGGCTTTCTTGTTGGCCGAGTTTGTCCCCCAGTCCGTCAGGGCCAACATCTGACGCTCGGTAAGGTCGTAGGTCAGCAGCGGCGAGTCGTGGCCCTGTACCACGAGCCGGTAGCCCGTGCCGTCACTGACCACGTGGGCCTGCATACCGTTACGCCTCAATATGTCCTGCATTTCGGGTTGCAGGTCCATCATTCGGGGGTTGGTATTCTTTCGTATCGCCATAATCCGTTGTTAAAAAGGTTTCCGTTATGCGTCTCCGCTCTCCATCGCCGCTTCCAGTTGTTCGTCCTTGTAGTGGACGAACTCGGCGGCCGATTCATTGCCCACCATGAGACCGTGCTCCTTGCAATAGCGGGTATATTCCTCCTGCCATTCGGGTGAGAAATGATTCACATAGTCAAGCCAGCCGTACTGGCCGCGCTCCATCTTCTCGATAAGTACCTCTTCGGGATAATATTGGTGTTCTGCCATATTTGATGAATGTTAAGATGTTATTTGTGAAGTCCCGCCGCACGGTTACGCTCGGCGCTTTTCTTCTGTTCGTTCCACAGTTCCTCGGTATATTCCTCTTCGGGAACGTAGTCGAGATTGCCGTCGTCGTCCATCACCCAGCAGCCGTACACGCCGAAAGTGTATTTGTCCCACTCGCGTTTGGGTTGTTCTTTCCATTTTTGGCTGTCGCCCGAACAGAAGCGGATGCCGGTCTTGTCGTGCAGGTCGATACCCACTGTGACGGGTTCGTCGTCTACGACCAGCGTCAGCGGTTCGCCGTTCTGCATTCCGTTTACCTCTACCGGACCGAGATGCATTATTTCGGCCAGCACTTGCAGGTTGCGCCCGATAATCGGCGTGGGAACATACATCACTTGCTTCGTTCCCTCGTCTATCTGCACGAATGCCTTGCTGTGCCGCCCGTCCGCCGTCTCCACGTCCGCAATGATGGCTTTGCCGTCAAGAAGCTGTTTCTGTTGCGCCTCGTCATAGCGTTCCAGCGGCGAGGATTCCAGAACGGGATAGAACACCACGTCCGGTCGGCCGTCGTCCCTGCGGACAAGGGCGAAGCGGCTGCGGCTCTCTATCAGTTCTCCTTTCTCGTCACGGACACGCACCGGAAGCACGGGAGAGTGTCGACCGTCGCAAATCTCATCAAGGACACGCATCGGCAAGTCCTCGATCATCTCCTGTGTAAGCCCGAATCGGGCCAGTGTCGGATAGGGCAATTCAATTAGTTCAAATCGTACTGTATTCATAATTGATTTTGTATTTTGAATTATACTTTGCAAAGATAGATTCTTTTCATTTCGCTGTATATAATAGAATAATATTAGTGTATTAAGAGTGTTTATTTTTATGTTCAAAGTATGATTTTACACATAAATTCATACTCTGAATGCTTTTTTTGTTGTACTTTGGTCGAAAAAGGTCGTGGAAACGGGACATCTTGGGCAGAGCTGGTTATATTTGCCGCATGAGAAAGAAACTACTGTTTTTGATGGCGGGTGCTGCAAGTGTCGCAGGCCCCGTTCAAGCACAATTCAATACGGTTTCGACCGTGCCGTTCCGATACAGGGTTGAAGTCGTTTCTGCCGGTAGGGATAATGCGGTAACCTTGCCCGGATACACGCTTTCCGTCCAAGACACCTTACCACCGTCAGGAGACGCTGCCCCGGCATTGTCTGCCGACACCTGCAAGCACGTATGGATAGAACGCTATCTTAGCGTAAGCTATCCGCTGCGCCGGATGAAAATCAACTCGCTTTATGGGTATCGGAAAGACCCTTTTACCGGAAAAAGAAAGTTTCACAACGGAATCGACCTCCATGCGCGGGGCGACGAGGTAATGGCCATGATGGCGGGAGTGGTAGTGAAAGTCGGGCAGGACAAATCCTCCGGCAAGTATGTAACCCTCCGGCATGGAAACTACACGGTCAGCTATTGCCACCTGTCGCGTATCCTTACCCGGAAAGGGGCTGCTATCGGGCCGAGGGATGTCGTCGGCATTACCGGTTCTACAGGACGCAGCACCGGTGAACACCTGCATATTTCCTGCAAGCTCGACGGCAAAAGTGTCGATCCGTTAATGGTACTGGATTACATCAAGTCCATACGCGAAGAGTGCGTGGCGGCACTGGCCGAATCCAGAGAAACTTCCTCATTAAGTCTTGCAGATGAAAAATACAGATAATTCTCGTTTATTTTTGTTAATTATTTTATGGAAATGGTAAGAAAGGGGGGCTATGCTTACCCTATGGAAAGTAAAATTAAAGCATAAAAGGGTCCGTTGTTGTTCTATCGTTGGTACTGACGGCTTTGGTATGCAGTTCCGGTGCGCAGCATGTTCCGGCGGCCGGTGTGGCGGCTGCGCAGGAATGTTGTGTCCGAAATACGGACAACGCCTCTTTTCTGCAATTTCATGACAGAAACTCTATCCGGCAAAAAAAGGACAGCGACATAACAGGCATAGTCGGAGAAATCCCCGATGTGGCTTGCCGTGCCGGCGCATAGGTAAATGGGGTGCATCTTCGGTACATATCCGTGGAAACGGCCCATCTTCTCCGAACTTTACAGCGGTATCTCATTTGCCGCATGAACAACCTGACCTATTGTTGTACCCTCGTGCATGACTCTTCCCGTAGCCCGAACTGGGACAATGCCTGCGAGCATTATATTTTCGGGATGAGACGGATTCTGATTTAGCAGTTTGTTTTTCATGGTTTATACTGATGTCTACACTTGGCTGAAAAGCGAGGTGTAGCTGTTCGTGGTGAATATATTGAATAATCAAAAAAATAAAATTTTCGCACGGTATGAATCAAAATATTTTCGCTTCCGAAACGCTGTTCTCGGCGGCATATCTCAATATTGAACAAACTACTGATATTTCACGTCATTATCTCCGTTTCTCTCTGCACGGTCGGACTGTTCATCTTGTTTTGTTGTTGGGACTGCTACGGGCAAGCCTGACGGTGTTTCCCGTGAGGCGAGCAACCCAGTATGACCCGTCGGTATGAAGCTGGACATCATTTAATCTGAGCGGAAACAGGAGCAATATTTCGCTTTATGCCTATGCGGCGATAGATAAAAAAGAGTGGGGTTGGTGTGGATTGGATGCCAGCCCCCTTGTTATACAGAATAAACATACAAAAAGCAATGGCTTGTCCCGCCGGAACAACAGGCTTCGTGTCCGGCTACAAGTCTTCTACGAAATGATTGGTTGCCTCGTCCCAATATTTCCTGTACACGAACTCGTTGTCGCCATTCAGGTTTAACTGGTACATTCTGAATATCACGGGGAAGTTCTTGGGTTGCCACAGTTCTTCGTATGAGTAACGGTACGTCATGCCGAGCTTCCGCATCACGTTTCCGCTTCTCGGGTTGTTCCTGTCGTGCGTGGCGGTGATGTAGGGCAGACCGTCTTTCCTCACTTGGGCGATGACGGCTCCGCCCGCTTCAGTGGCAATCCCCCGATGCCAGAACTCCTTGCGGAGCCCGTAGCCGAAATCGTGGTGTTCCTCCATATCGACTTTCACGTAGCCTATCGGGAAATTGTCCGTTTTCAGGCAGATGGCATAGGCGTAGGCTTGCGGCTGTCCGTATTTCGCCGCATACCTTTCCTGATAAAACCGCCGGGTTTCTTCGAGGTCTTTCACCGGATACCAAGGCAGGAATTTATTGGCTTCTTCGTCTTTGAGTATCAGGAAGAGGGCTTCCATGTCTCTTTCCGTGAACTTCCGCAGTATCAGGCGGGAGGTTTCCAATATAGGTGTATTCATAAGCTTATCTGTCTAACCATCCTTTCAGCTCCGCCGCCCTTTCCCGGCTTACGATGATTTCCACATCGGGATACTTCTTCAAACGAATCTTCAGTCGGGAGTTGAACCAGTTATTGATACTCAAGATGCTGTCTATATGGATGAGGTACTGGCGGTTGGCGCGGAAAAAGACATCGGGGTTGAGCTGGGATTCCAGCTCGTCGAGAGAATAAGGCACGGTCTCGGACGTGCCGTTGTTCAGGCAAAGGAGCGTATTGCGTTCGTCCAAAGCGATGTGGCTGATATCTTTCACCTGCACGGAAATATAGCCGTCGCGGTAAGGCAGAAGAAAACGCTCGCGATAACGGTAATTGCTTTGCCGCATATATTCCAATAGCTGGCGCACCTCTTCGCCGTTTGTCTGCGGGGAACTTGCGCGGCGCACTTTTTCCATGGCGGCGGCAAGCTCGTCGGCCTTGACGGGTTTCAGCAGATAATCGAAACTGTTGTATTTGAAGGCCTGGATGGCATACTCGTCGTAAGCGGTGGTGAAGATGACAGGCGAGGGCACTGCCGTCCGGCGCAGCACGTCGAAACTCAGGCCGTCGGACAGGCGGATGTCAGCGAATATAAGCTCCGGGGCAGGATGTGCCTGTAGCCATTCCACCGCCTCCACAATGCTTGCCAACGGCCCGTCGATGCGGAATGTGCCGTCGATTTCTTCCAACAGCCTTTTCAGCCGGTTGAAGTTCCGTTTTTCATCTTCTATGATCAGGATGTGCATAATCGTCGGGTATAATAGGTAATTTGACTATATATGAATGTTCGCTTTTCTTGATGACAGGCTTTTCCTCGCACAACAGGAAGTAACGCTCGATGATGTTCCGTTGTCCGATACCGGTAGATGACAGGTCGGACGACACGGGGCAAAGGTCGTTTTTCACCACAATGTGGTTTCCTTCCCGAAAGACGTGAATATGCAGCGGTTGGTGTACCGACAAGCGGTTGTGTTTGATGGCGTTTTCTACCAGCAGCTGGAGGCAGACGGGGGGAATCCGGCCGTCTGTCCGCTCCAGTTGTTCATCCACATCGACGCTTATGGCATTCTCGTAGCGCATCCCTATCAAGTAGAGGTAGGAACGCAGGAAATCCAACTCTTCGCTTACCGGCACGGTGTCGCGCTTCAAGTTTTGGATGACGTAACGGTAAACGCTCGACAGATTCTCAAGGAAGCGTTCCGCCAATGTACGGTTTTCCACTATCAGTTCGGACAGAATGCTGAAGTTATTGAACATGAAATGCGGGTCTATCCACCAAACTGGCAAAAGAAATGAATATCACGATGAATGACCGTCTGGAGTTTGCCCATGACGAGAACAATCCCAAAGAATGGTTTCTGCACAAGACCGCCGACAAACAAGGTTTCCCGCTGCAGTTCAACAGGGGAGGAACACGCTTGAGGAATAAGTACATCTGTAAGACCATTTTGGATATAGCGAAAGTCAAGGAGAGCGCGACATTCTTGGTATCGAAAGACCCGGTAAAGACCGAGCTGGGGTCATTTTACAGAATAATACTCTCTTGTCCCATTCTCCCGAAGAACAAGCCCAAACTATAAGCCTGTAACCTCTGTGGTCTGTCCGAAGGGCGAATGCCTTTCGGACAGATTGCAGGGCAACCGATACCTTTTATAGCACGATTATCTCCTTTTTTACCTTCAGGCTGTTTTCCCTGTTATACGTCGGCTTTCCCAACCCCGTAAACAGTTGGAAGTCTGTGCCGTAACAAGTCGTCAAGGAAAGGGACGGGAGGCCGTTCCAAACCGGCGGCAGCCCGGATCGTGCCGTTCCATGCCGGAGCTTCGACCTGTCGAAACAACACGGTATTCCACAGCCCGACCGGTCTTTATGCCGCTGGTTTCGGACTTTCCGCCTCCTGTTCCGTATCTTTCCCTTGTGACCTGCCACGTCAAGGGCAAACAGCGATACTTCTTATCCGCCCCGCGCTTTCATTCCGCCCGGTCGAAATTCAGGCGTGGAGCGGATAAGGAGAATCCCGTTCGTGTTTGCCCCGGCAGACCCTTGCTTGACCCGCCCAAGCCGCATTCTTTTCTATTTCATTTTCTCCTGCATTTATATCCGGCAAGGCCGTACCCCCCTTTTTACCATCATATTTACCGGCCTGTTCCGGTTTCCTCTCCGCCATCGCCGTCCGGTTTTCCAGCTGCAAAGGTCGGCTGCCGCGCTTGATCCGGCGGCTTGAAGTGCATTCCCTGCAAATTCTTCCTTTCTGCGAAAGAGTAATTGGCCGGGAAAACCGCCGTATGAAGCCCTGCCGGCAGTCGTGTACCGCATCTGTAAAATCCCGGAACGGTTCAGGCAGAGAAAAGAACCGAAAAAAGGGTAAAAAACAGATGTTTCACATAAAAGACAAGAGATGGACAAGAAAAACTGTAAAACAGGCAAACGCACAAAACGGCAGGTTGAAAAAATCCTGATGGTTATCGACGTCAAACGGGAAATCATAGATATTCTTCAGATAACCAATCGGCGTTTTATGTACAATCCGCAAACGGGAACTTTAATTTTAGGAGATGAAATGTACGGCAAAAGCATTTGCAGCTCCCATGCTCAAGAGTTCCATGCGTCACAAGCGGAAGGACGCTTCGATGATTATTTGCGTGGGTGGATAGGTGTCTCGAAAAGCTATCCCCACGGTATTGTTCATTTTGCCCCCGCTGTCAGCATGGAACAGTTCGACTGTGGATTTGACGCGTTGCAAATGTTCGCCAGACTTGAAGGTGTAAACGAAGATACTATCGTTCGTGGATTTTGCACTATGCCGGAACAGAGGATGGGGGATTTGCTGCCTTCCTCTCTTTAAGATACCGGCCCGGTCAAAACTGGCTATAAACGGGAATCGTGCCTATGGCAACACCATTGGCGGAGGGCACGATATCCGTTTATAAATACCGCAACTCCGTTGTCGGCTTCCTTTTATACCTCTCTCTTTCCCTCTGCTCTTATACTTTGGCGAAGCCCTCTTCCTTTTATATCAGTTATAGGTATAATCTCTACGGTCTCCTCTCTGCCGTCGCCGTCCGGTTTTTCAGATGCAAAGGTCGGCTGCCGCGTTTGATCCGGCGGCTTGAAGTGCATTTCTTGCAAATTCTTCCTTCTACGAAGAGTAATTGGCAAGAAAAGCCGTCGCATGAAGCTCTACCGGCAGCCATGTACCGCATCTATAAAATCCCGGAACGGTTCAGGCAGAGAAAGGAACCGAAAGAAGGGAAAAAATAAACAGTTTAGGTAACGCAGGACCAACCACCTTGCCACAAACAATTTTCTATTATGTTACATGTTCACACTATCGGACGCATCGGCAAAGACTGCCAGGTTATTTCAGGAGTACACGGCTCATTCATGGCTATGGACATAGCAGTTGACGATTATTCAAGAGGACAAAACACTACCACTTGGATAAGGGTACGCAGCAACAAGGACAACCATATCCATTTGTCCGAATATCTGACGAAAGGAAGACTCATACTCGTTGACGGTACACTGTCATCTTCCCTGTGGAAAGACAAGAACGGCGAGAGCCAGATACAGCTCTCCATCACGGCAGAAAGCATTGCCTTTATCAATACCGGAAAACGCGAGGATGCGGCAGCCGGAGCGGACAACGATGTAAACGGTGCAGACAGCGTACCCGTTCCTCCCGCCGATTTTCCGCAGGACGAAAAGGAGGATTTGCCCTTCTGATAAGATAATAACTATCTGAAAATAAGCAGATACTAAATATAGTATTTACTAATCATAGTAAAATGGGAAATTAGTAAACCTATTCTTGTTAAAATTAGTAGATACTATATTTTTGTTTTTTAGTTTCGTCCTTTCTTAAGAGTTCATACATCTCAAACATTTTTTCTATCCTTACAGAGTTTTTCAGAAAATGTTAGCCCATTATTTAATAGATTTGTCTTTCTTGCAGTTTATTTAATATTGGTTTTAGAACAATAGACTTAAAATCCACTCATAACTTTAAGAAAATCACGGTATATAAGGTCCTGTTTCATGAAATTTCACTACCTTTGTGCCGGATTGAGGAAACTCTTTCCAAGACATATTAGAAAAGAAAGAAGCGTTATGCTTATCTCGAAGTCGGGAACGTAGGAAATTCAAGACTATTCAGAGGGAAAAGCGTAATTGGTTTCTCACGCTATAGCGTGGGCTGCTATTACCATACTCTGAATAAAGGTTATTCCTACGACCTCCGACTTAGAACGTGGCATTTGCAGTTCCACGCTTCGTGGTTTAATCAAGCAGACTCTACGGGACTGCAAGAGTCTTAATTTATGATGAACAGATATAGCCAGCAAAGTATTTGTATGCTGAAGAATATGTTCGTTAGCAGAAACATTATTAAATGGGTTTTGTTTCTAATCCTTAATTTTTCCCTATGTACGCAATCTTTTGCAGATCATTATCGAGTGACCGCTCCCAACGGTCTTAATGTACGAGCTTCAGCCAATAAAAACGGAAAACTATTAGGACAATTGTCTAAGGATAACGTGATTGATGTTGTATCTATAGAAAACGGATGGGCTAATATCAATTATAATGGCTGGCAGGGTTATGTCAGCGCATCGTATCTGGAAGCCGTAACAGAAACAGACGAAGCGGGTACTTCCACCAAAGAAGAGTCATGGGACTTAACCTCTTGGTTGTTTGATTCCGAAGGAGAATCGGCTTGGCTCACAGCGATAAAGTGGATACTGTTTTTAGGCATAGCCATCTACATTATTAAGATTGTGTTACAATTCTTCGCATTGATGCTGGTTGTAGGTTTGATTGTTGGAGCGATTGGATTGGCAGTAGGTTTTATTCTTGATTGGCTGGGTTGGATAGACTCTGGTACCATGTGGGATATGGCCCAATGGGGATTCAGTATAGGCAACGGGATAGGTCTTATTATGGGTATTCTCGGTTTTAAAGACTTGCATAAGGGAGCGACGGAGTCTTGGAGCGGTTCATCATCAAGCAGTTCAAGTGGTTTGAAAACAGCAAGTTTTACTGATTCTGGAACATTATATCATCTTACACAAGATTCTCCCTATAGCGAGTGTGATTACACCGACCAATTTGGCGGCAAATGGGGACGCGACAGTTCCGGATTTTATCGCAAATAAATGAATAATGTAACGTATTGATAATTAAATAATAAAACTGTATGAAAAAACAAATTATTTTGAGCAGTTTACTATCCGCACTGCTGATTGGCAACTGTTTGGATACACAGGCTGCAAATGAGGCAAGAACTATCAATGATTTGCCTTCGATGGCAAAAGTTTCCCAGAACAAGAGAGAGGTGTCTCCGGAATTTCCCGGTGGTATCACCGCATTGGTACAATTTTTATCAAAGAATCTAAAGTTTCCGACAGTTTGCAAGGAACAGAAAATACAAGGCAAAGTGTTGGTGAAATTTACAGTCAAGAGCGATGGCTCTATCTCAAATATTCGTGTTACCAAGTCTGTAGATCCTTATTTGGATAAGGAAGCTGTCCGCGTAGTGAAGTCCATGCCTCGTTGGATTCCCGGTACACAGGATGGCAAACCGGTAAATGTGGAATACACTCTGCCTATCACGTTTAAACTCTGATGAATCTAAAAACTATAAAACGATATACGTATGAAGCGATTATCTATTTTACTATGCCTCATTGTCTTAGGGGCATTCTTCATGAGTCATGCGACTTTTGCGCAAACAAGTTTTTCCATTCCTCCCAAGAGTTATCCGGTAAATGTGCCGTTCAAATGCGATGCCGGAGTGGATCGTTATTGGCATGTTACCAGCGTTACTTGTACGGGACGCGCTAATGGCGGCTATAAATTTCAGATAAAGGGAGTGGCACAGAAGACAAGCCGCAGTTTGCCCATAGACTTGTTCTACCTGATGCCGGGCAATCGGATAAAAACAGCGGGTACTTATTATTTTCCACGTATCGAGGAGGGAAAAACATTCAGTTTCGAAGTGGTATCGGCATTCTCCGGGTACGCTCCTTCTAAGTTCAACGGTTTTCTTATCTCCAGTGAAGTGTTGCAAAGAACATTACAACAGGAATTGGAAGAGCAAAAAGAAACAGACAAAGATACTCCCGAAAGAAGATTTGGTATGCCAACCACTCCGAAGGAAGATAGACGAGAACCGGCACAATCCAAGGTAAGCCCCAATAAGGTGTACAAAGGCAGCGAGGTGGATAAGGAGCCGGAATACCCCGGTGGAAACCAAGCATTGCTGGCGGATATTGCCCGAAGCATACGTTATCCCATGATCTGCAAACAGCAGAAGATTCAGGGCGATGTGCTTGTTTCCTTTATAGTGGAGAAAGACGGTTCGGTATCTGATGTTACGGCTGTGAAAAAGGTTCATGCCAATCTCAATACCGAAGCCGTAAGAGTGGTCAAGTCCTTAAAGGAATGGACACCCGGAATCAAAGACGGACAGCCTGTACGGGTACAGTCTGCCGTATATGTCACTTTTAGTCTTTAATTTTAACCATATAAAGCAACAGCATAATGAAAAAATTGATATGCCTAAGTTTGATAAGCCTTGTTTGTGGCTTCTTGAGTGTACACGCGTCTATACAAGCAGATGACACAAAACCCTTTGTGGGCAAATGGGAATATTGGGAAGGCAACAGCCAAATTCAGTTGGAAATAGACCTTTACAACACACCGACAGATGGCAGTTACGGTGCTTACAATGTGTTTGAAGGAGGCTATGGGCTTACCTATAGTATTGTAGACGTCTATCACATTGATAATACAGAGGCTTCGGTTGCCGTAGAAAGCAGTATGGGAAAACAAAAAGCGGAGTTCAAGTACAATCCCACCACGAAGGAACTGTCCTTCTTGCCACCCGGTTCAGAGCCGGTAGTGTTTAAGCAGAAAGATAAATGTAACTACGTATTCATCAGTGGAGGAGATAAAATCAATGTCCGTTCCACCCCTGTATCGGGTAGTTCTTTAATGAAAGCCAACCGTGGACAAAGCTTCAGATTCTTGGGGAAAGAAAAGGGATGGTTCAAGGTAGAGCTTTCTGCCCAAGACAAACGTATCGGATATATTTCTCCGAAGTATGCTTTTTACTTGAAAGATAACACCATCCCAGAACATGCTTTTTCAAAAAGTTATGCCAATGCTCTGACATCGTTCACACTGGAAAAGAAAGGAGAACAAGTTTTTATGGTCAAAACGACCATGTATCCTCCACAAGGTGAAAGCATTCCTATGTCAAGCGTGGAGTCGTATGCAGGAAAAATAGAGGGTAACGCACTGGTCTTTACCTATTTTAGTGGAATGCCCACGCAGGACATCAATGAAATGTCGAAAGTAGAGCCTTATGTGGTGTATTACTGGAAAGAGTCGGGAATGTTTATCATGGAGGGCGAGAATTATGCAGCAGATATGTAAAAAGAGCAGCAGCATGAAAAGAATGGTTTACCTTGTCGCTTGCCTGCCTTTTTGGCTGACATCGTGTGAAGAGAAAGTCACCGCCTTGCATTTCAACGAGGCGGAACAGGTATTTGAAATCGGAAAAGAGAGTGAACTGCGTTTCCTGAACGAAACGTTCGAAATCAAGGATAAAAACATGGAAGCACAAACGCTGCTCACCGATGCAGGCAAGGAGATTCCAGCAGATGAAGTGCGGATTAAACTGGTGAAGGACATCGAAATCAGCGGTGAATGGACACCGATTAAATTCCCGGTTAGGGAGTTCGACGGCAACGGACATACCATTACCTTCGACGGAATACGGGTGGTCATTGAAGAGAGCTCCAAAGGAGTATTTGATGTCGGTCTGTTTGAAGAAATGGGTGGTGAAAAAGAAGCTGTGGTCAAGGATCTGACATTGGCAGGTGACATGACCATCGACGCTCAAAAGAGAGAAGACGGTTATAGCCTGCTTGCCGGTTCTCTGGCGGGAGAGTTCAAGAATGGATGTATCGAGAATTGTACCAGCAAGGTGGATATCTCATTCGCTGACAATAAGGGTATCTGTACACTCTGTCTGGGTGGACTTGTCGGAGACCTGGATAGCTACGGCTCCGAAGTGGAAGTGGCTTTGCGTGGCAAGATAATCAATGAGGGCAACCTCACCGTTAATCCGTGCAGTGATGCCTACATAGGTGGAGTCATCGGGAGGGCCACCAATTATGGTAAAATCTTTATCAAAGAGAATGTCTGCGTCGAGAATAAAGGCGATTTGACCGTGCAGTGGAAGGCCGATGCCCAACCTGATCATAGCTACATCGGTGGTGTTGTCGGACTTTTCAAAACCAATGAAACTGATATAGAGCATCTCCATAATTGGGGAAACATCCGCTTGGACACACAGAATACATCTGCTACATTTAATATCGGAGGGGTATGTGGCGAACTGACACCTCACAACTACGAACGAATCTATCCGTTGGATCTGTACAATGCAGGCAACATCGAAATCAAGCATGACCTGCTGGCTGAATTTTCCGCCATCGGAGGAGTAATCGGCAGTTTCGGAGGTTCCTCTTTCCATCAGGTGGTGAATGAAGGCAAAATCATTGTGTCGGGAAAAGGATGCAAATACATCTCCGGATTGCTGGGTTCGGAAAGCTCGATACACGGGAACTGTTATCTGCATTCGTGCTGTGTAGATAAGGTCGGAGCTTATCCCGTCTGGAATATCTCTTATCATCCTGTCACCAAGCAGGTCCCCTGCAAGGAAAATCATCCAACAAATCAAAAATAACGGAACATGAAAGCATTACAGACCATACAAGCTGTCGCTCTTTCTTGCTTGCTGTCGATAGGAGCAGCAAGCTGTGGCAGTGAAGAAAGCAACCAGCCTTATACACCGCTTCAGGTGTATTTTGATCCGGTAAGAGTGGATATGAATGCGGAACATCTGATGCCTTATTTCGTAAACTATCCTACGGATTGGGCAAAGATGGGATTGCGCAACTATCCGAAGCTGGTCACCTACGAATACCACAATGCACAATGGGGTGTGACAAGCACCTCGCAATACGAGTTCTTGCCTAACGGCCGTTTATCCGAACAGCGGCGCACTTCTTTCAATGTGGGTGCAACCGGATTTGATGTCATTTCGTATGAATATAACGGCAATTCCAATCTGACCCAAATCAAATCGGTAGATGACGGACGTTACAAACGCCGGAAAAAAGATGACGGCTTCACATACGACAGTGCAGGTCGGTTGATACGTCGCGACAAGAACGGGCGGGGACATTATGACACAACCACTTTTCTGTATGCCTATCACGGTAATGGGGTATTGCAATCCATCCTGCCCGAAAAAAAGAATGGCACGGTCAATGAATCGGGCGTGACGCTTCATGAGATGCAGTTTGACTCGCTCGCTCACTTGAAGTCTTTTGAAACACCGAAGACCACGAACATGTTCTTGAAAGACATCGACAGTTACAAGACAGGACAATCGGTGACAACCTATGTCTATACAGGCCATCTGTGTACACAAGCCGTAGAGAAGATTCCCGTTGAATTTGACGGGGGGAACGAAACACTGACTTGTACCAGCAGCTTTGCGTATAACTCACACGGAGACTTGGCTACTTGGACGTATAGCGGAGGTGTATATAAAAGTAAAGGCAACAACTGGCGGGTGGATGACATGACGTTTACCGTCTCCTACGATTATGTATATGATGAAAAAGGAAACTGGACACAAGCTACCGTTACATTCCCGGCTAACATCGATGAGATACCTGCATTGCGTACCTACTATAAGGCTTTCAGAGACGGATTTACATCGAATCGGGATCGTTCTTCTGCTGTCAAAGCGGGTGAGACTCCCAGCCTGACAGTTGTCCGCAGCATTGATTACTGGGACGATGAAACGATTGCTTCCATGAAAGCTGCAAAAGAAAACGGTCAACCTGTCCTAATGGGTAGTTTACGCTACAAAGGAACGGATATTTATGGGTTGTCCGGTAAAGTCAAGTCGGTAAACGGCAATGAGGAATCACTCAAATTTGACCAGGCGGGCAATCTGATTGCCATGCAGAACAAGTTCGGAGACGAAGCGGCCTATCAATATGTCACAGCTACTTCCTACAAAGTGGAAGGATGGGGAGATTATGTGGTGAACATCGAATCAAAAGATGGTATGCGGACGGATATTTGTCCGGATGCTGATACCAACACGGAACTTGACCAGACCTATATGTTTGATAAGCGCAATCGTATCATCAGTCATCAGTTTACTTCGCACATGGCATACGTCACTTGGAAATACAGCTATGAAGGTGACAGCAAATACCCGGCCACGATGATACAGGAGCACCCGGAAGAAGGTAACACCACTTATCGCTATACCTATACCAAGTTCGACAAGCACAAGAATTGGATAGAGCGGAAGGTAAGCTACACCACCGAATACGATAAGTATGATGACAATGGGAACTATGTCGGCGATGAATATACTGCTCCAGAAGAATATACAGAGAAACGAACCATCGAGTATTGGTAAATTTGTAAAATCTCTATTGATTTACTTTCTGACCCTTTCTCATTTGAAATTTGCTGATAAATAAACCAAGCCTTATTAGACAAGAGAATCTATTGCTACAATAATTGCTATGGATTCTCTTGTTTTTTTGTACTCATCTGTAAAGTGTACTCGAAGGATTTTTTCTGAAGAATACACTTAATTCTTGCATTTAAAAAGTACTGTAGTACAGAGCAAATCTGCCTTACTGTATAGTATATATTATATTTAGTATAATAGTAAATACTATAATACTAATATACTAAAATTATATATTGTAGTAAATTAGTATATACTAAAATTAGTAATTACTAAAAATAGTATTATCTTTGTATTGAATTTAAAGGCAATATGTTATGACAAAAATAATTGCGGTTCTAAACCATAAAGGCGGGGTCGGAAAGACGACCACCACCATCAATCTGGCTGCGGCCTTGCAGCAGAAGAAAAAGCGCGTGCTGGCTATCGACATGGATGGTCAGGCAAATCTCACGGAATCCTTCGGCCTCTCCATTGAGGAGGAACAGACCGTGTACGGGGCGATGAAAGGCAAATACCCCTTGCCGTTAGTTGAAACGGCAGGAGGTGTTACCGTCGTACCGTCCTGTCTCGATCTCTCGGCTGCCGAGGCCGAACTCATCAACGAGCCGGGACGGGAACTGATATTGAGCGGGCTAATAGCCAAATCGCTCGATCACCGGAAATTCGATTATATCCTTATCGACTGTCCACCCTCGCTGGGATTGCTTACACTGAACGCCCTTACTGCGGCAGACTACCTGATTATCCCGGTACAGGCACAGTTCCTCGCCATGCGCGGCATGGCCAAAATCATGAACGTGATTGCCACCGTCCAGGAACGCTTGAACCCGAAACTCGCCATTGGCGGTATCGTCATTACGCAGTTTGACAAACGCAAGACGCTGAACAAGAGCGTGGCCGAACTCGTCAAGGATTCATTCTGCGACAAGGTGTTCAAGACCGTTATACGGGACAATGTATCTTTGGCCGAAGCGCCCATAAAGGGCAAGAACATCTTCGAGTACAGCAAGAACAGCAACGGGGCTAAGGACTACATGGCTCTGGCGCAAGAGGTACTGAAATTAAAATAACCCCGATATGAGCAAGAGCGATTTACTGAAAGACAGTATGAAGGGCGGACTGGACGGGTTGCTGTCGTCCACGAAAAAATCTACCGGCGGAAAACAGCCGGTAGCAGCCCCCACGGAGAAAGAAACGGCGGTTCATTGCAACTTCGTCATCAACAAAAGTATTCATACCCGTATGAAATTCCTCGCCATCAAGAAGAACATGTCGCTGAAAGACATCGTGAACGAGGCAATGAAAGAATATCTGGAAAAGAACGAACAGTAAACAGGCATGGCTGCCGCATCTGCCCACCCCGGAGACGGTAGCCATGCGTCCTTTTTTATCCGCCCGCTGTTTTCCATAGGGCGCATTCCACCTTTATAGTCTTACCATCTTTTTCTTTTTACCTGCCCGCAAGTACAGGCATATTGCCCGTTTTATCCCTATTCTAACCCTGACGGGCATATCCCTTTTTTACCGATTCCTTTACCGCTGTCCCGGCTTCATTCTCTGCCGTCACCGTTGTGTTTTATCAGATGCAAAGGTCCGCTGTCGCGCTTGATACGGCGGCTTGAAGTGCATTTCCTGCAAATTCTTCCTTTCTACGAAAGAGTAATTGGCAGGAAAAGCCGTCGTATGAAGCTGTACCGACAGCCGTGTACCGCATCCGTAAAACCTCAAAGCGGTTCAGGCAGAGAAAGGAACCGAAAGGAGGGAAAGAAAAAACAACGTAAAATTGACAGCGATATGGATAAAATCAAATTGGTAGTTTATAACGAGTACGCACTGGGTTATATCATGCCCGAACAACCCGACAAAGTTTGTACGTTGGTGGATAGGATAACGCTCGGCGCACCGTTTCGGACAATGAATGAACCCTATTTCATCGGGAAAAGAGATACCGTCAGACTGGCGGGCAGAAAGGACTTTGACACTTTTCGGGTAGTGTTCGACGGGTACGACAATCCGCAGGAGTACGAGTTTGACACCGCACAATAAAGACAATAGTAATCAAACAATCTAATGTAATAACAAATTGAAATTTATGAATTATGGAAACAGCAAACATTCAATCAGTAGTAGAGAACAACATCGTATCGGTTGCATTGATGAATATTCAGCCGAGCAGTTATAACCCACGCAAGCACTTTGACGAGGTGAGCCTTGCCGAACTGGCCGAGAGTATTCGTCAGCAGGGAGTGTTGCAACCTATCGGCGTGCGCCCCATTGCGGACACCGACCGCTTCGAGATTGTTTTCGGAGAGCGCAGGTATCGTGCCGCCCTTATGGTAGAACTGACCGAGATTTCAGCCGTCATCTTGCATGTTTCGGACGAGACCGCCGCCGAAATGGCCGTGACGGAGAATCTGCAGCGCAAGGACGTTACCCCCATAGAGGAAGCCAACGCCTACCAAAAACTTATGGAGAGCGGTCGCTATGATGTGCAGTCATTGGCCGAGCAGTTCGGCAAGAACGAGAACTATATCCGTACCCGTCTGAAATTCGTCTCACTGATACCCGAAATAGCCGAACTTTTGGAAAAGGACGAAATTACAATCAGCGTGGCGAGTGAGATTTGCCGATACGGTACGGATATTCAAAAAGAGGTGTACTACAAACATTTGAAAGACAGCGACAGCATGTTGTACGACTGTTGGCGAGGACTGAAAGCCGCCGAGGTGGCAAAGTTTATCGAACGGGATTTCACGACAGACCTTAGCCGTTACGCATTCGACAAGACCTTGTGCGCCTCATGCCCCCACAATACCAACAACATGATGTTGTTCTGCGAGGGTGGTTGCGGAAATTGCGCCAACCGGAGTTGTCTGGCCGAAATGAACGCTTCCTATCTCGTGGAGAAAGCCGTGCAGTTCGTGGAACAATACCCCTCCGTATCGCTATGCTACCAAGATTTCAACAACAACATGATTGCGGTGGAACGCCTTACCGCTATGGGGTACGAGGTCGAGCACCTAAATACCTATGCCACGCCATACCCCGAAACGCCGGTAGCTCCCGAAAAGGAAGAATACGACACTATCGAGGAATACGAGGAGGCATACAAGGAGTACGAGCAGGATTTCAGCAACTATATGGAAAAATGCAAGTCAATCCATGAACGAATTGACACGGGCGAACTCACGTTTTATATTAGTATCGGACAGAAAGAAATTACGCTGTGTTATATGGCAAGTGCTGCCGCCAATGCGGACATGGCTACCGAAAAACAACTCTCCCCGGTGGAAAAACTGGAGAAGCAGGACAAACGTAACAAGGAAATAGCCGTCGAGAAAACCGTTGCAGACGCTAAGAAACAGATTTTGGACGTCGATATGTCCGAAAGCAAATTCACGCAGGACGAGGAAAAGATGATATATTTCTTCCTGCTGTCGTCTCTCCGCAGGGAACACTTCGGGGTATTCGGTATCGGGGAGAAAAAAGCCACCAACACCTTGAGGACGAAGAAAAGATGAACATCATCGCCAACCTAACGGCCAAGCAGAAAGCCGTTATCCGCAGGGATTTCTTGATAGACAACTTCAAAGGCGCATACGGCAATAACGCTACTGCCACCCTCTTGCTCGATTTTGCCCGTAAGCACATGCCCGACACGCTCGCCGAAATTGAAAGTGGATATAATGAGGTGTATGAGAAACGCCATAAACGTATCGAGGAACGCAAAGCCGCCTTGTTGGCAAAGGAACGGCAGACAAAGCCCGAAGAAACCGCCGAGGCGGAAAATACACAACCCACGGCAGAGGTACAACCCGAAGAACATACGCAAACCGAAGAGGTTGCTGCTTGACCATAATTCAATAGCAGGACGGAGAAATCCGCCCTGCTGGTTTCTAAAAAGAGGTAATGATGAAATGTAAGGACTGCAAACATTACAACGGTGCAACAATGCCCGGAGCAGGATTGTGCAATGCGACACAGGCACGTACCTTTGCCACGACGGTTTGTTTCAACGGATTGTTTTCTCCGAAGAAACGGAAAGACAAGCCGGATAGCAAGGCCGGAAAAAAATAGCGCAACGCTACAGGGAGATAGCCGCAGGAGTGGCTGTCTTTTTTAGCACTGCCGCCGGCAGATCTCCCTTTTTACCCCTTCGTTTTCCTTTTGTATGGAAATCCCTTCGCCGACGGCTCTGCCCGTCGGGACATGCTTTTTCCGGTGCAAAGGTATTGCCTTGGAGGAACATTCAAGTACCGCTACGCTATTTGAACACAATTTTTCAGCAGCTTTCCCGATTTTCAATCGTCCATATTTCGCGGACGCTCAATACCGCAACTATAAAATTCTGCCCAAATTCCTTGCCTGTTTCTCCCTGAAAGGCAATCTTTGATGCACGTAAAAATCAAATCCCGACGGGAGAAGCCTGAAGGCTTCCGAAAGGAGGGAAAAAATAAACAGATTGTTCAACTGATTAATGTTAAAATTTTATGGAAATTCAATTTGCTATCGTGCGTTCCGAAAACAGAGAGTATTTGTGCTACAAAGCAGGTGAAGCGTATGTAGATGCCAGTAACCCTATGATTGCTTTTGCCGCAGGTGAAGATGAATTTGAAATCGTAGAGCCGGACAGCTCTTTCAGGCAGAAAGAATACGAGTTCAGAGGCGAACAGTATTACCTCGTACCAGAGTTTTACCGCAATGGTTGGTTGGCTCTCACCTTGGTAATGGTGGAAGATGAAGACGAATATATCGTGCTTTCCGTTAATTTGGAGGAAATGGACGCACTCGGTCTGCCGGACCGTACATTTATCGACGTCAATCATTACCCCGAAGCAATGGAGTTCTTGGTGAAAAACGGACTGGCGACCGATTCCGAGTATAAGCGCAGGAGCGGCTTCGTGGAATACCCTATGGCTATGTTGAACCTGCCGCTTCTTTATCAGCATAACCCGCAAATTTTCCAAAAAGCGAACATCGAGCTATTCGGAGAAGAATGTTTTTGAAAAAGGATTGTTCCACGAATAGAAAAGCATCGGGTTCCGAAAATTGAATGTACAAGATAGCGTACCGATAATACAGTCAGTGCGCTGTCTCCTTTGTCTTTATCGCCCGCCTTCGTCCTTTTATAGTCAGCCTCCCGGATACCCCGCCACCGCCCATTTCCTCTTATAATTGCATTCTTTCCCTTTTGTAGCGGTATGAACCGCCTGTTCTTCCCATCCGACTTTTCCGGCCCTCACCGCACGGGTTTTATCCGATGCGAAAGTCGGACGTCGCGCTTGATTCGCCGGCTTGAAGTGCACTTCTTGCAAATTCTTCCTTCCCAAGTGAAGCGTAATTGGCAAGAAGAGCCGTCGTATGAAGCCGTGCCGACGACCGTGCATTGCATCTGTAAAACCTCGAAGCGATTCCGAAGGAAAGGAATCGAAAAAAGGAAAATAAATAATCAATAACTCACAAGACAATGGGAAAATACGATTTTATCAAGACCGGGAATCTGCTTTATTGGCATGACCCGGACAACGGTTTGTCCGACGGGGCTTACCGAGTGATTTCTGCACCGGAAAACATGGAAGACGACAGCATTATTCTGATTTCGTCCGGTACTTCGGAAGCGGAGGTTTTGCCTTCGGAATTATCACCGATAAGTACGGGCAGAAGTCACAAAGAGGATTTTTTGCGCTGGAAAGCGGAACGTGAAGCCGAAGGCATGGAGTTTTACAATCGCCTTTCCGAAGTCATGGATACGGAGGACGATTTGGCTGTAGGCGACATAGTGGCATTTACAAACGATTATGGAGTAGTATTCGGCCCCCAAGAGGTATTAGCTTTCAGGAAGCCTTGGAACGGTGACAGATGTGTGTATCTTGACAGCGACGCCTATTGGTTTCCCGACCGTCCCGACCAGTTGACCCTCCTAAGCAAGAAAGGGGCGGAATGACAATGACAAGAGAGTGTGTCAAAACTCAATTTTTGAAGCTATGAACTTAGAATTTGAAATTTGAGTACCCTCAAAGGCTAAAAAAGGGTCGTATCATTACTCAATACAGAGCTTAATACGACCGTTTTAAAATGTCATAGTTACAATCTATAACTTTTCGGAGGGGACATTTTAGTTTTGACACACCCCCTCATTTCCCCTACATGAAATCCCACGCTCTATTTTAATCGGTCTGCCCGGTTGTCGCTCACGCACTCTATTCGTGCGGCGATTTCCTTTTCTATCGTTCCTATCCATTCCTCTCCGACACCGGCCTCCCGGCCGTATTCCGGGTAATGCGAGACGATACCTATGGCCTTTTCTATGAACGGCTCTGCGGCCTTTATACCATACCGGCGGGCTACTTCCAGCAAATCCTCCGCAGTAATGCCCTCCGTCTTGTTGTTGATTGTCATGCTGTGGCGGTTGACGTAATACGGTGCGTCCGGATCGACCGAGAACGTGTAGTCATAGGTCGGAGCAACGTGCCAATGCCCGTCGTCGTCCATCAGGAAGCTGAAATTCTTGTTATGGTCATCGACGTTCCCGCCCAGAACGTTCAGCACCATCGAGCGGAACAGTTGCCGGAGTTCCCCCGGCGGCACGCCGATACGGCAAGCTGCCTCGAACAGTGCTTCGTAAGAATCCGCCGAGGGGTTCATGGCAGCCAATGTCTGGATATGCACCTTCTTGCCGTTCTGGCGGTCGAAACGCTCGGTCAGGAAGTGCGCTGTCTGCTCGCCTTCAAGCAGGCGGCTCGGCATCATCTGAAGCTCGGCATCCACAGCCATCAGGTAATAGCTGTATTCTATCCGTGTCGTCGGCATCTTCTGGTGTTCGTCGAACTTGACGATCATCGGCGTGTAGCCCGGATAAGGGGTCGCCACCTGTCCGGAGTAACATTGTCCCTCCTCGAAATTGACGTTGACCACTGCCTTGGGCCGTCGCCCTCCTGCGGACGTACCCACCTTGAACAGGCTTTCGACCATCAGGTTGCCCGATACCGGGACGTTGAACCGTCCGGCTTCCTCGAAAGCCTGCCGGGCCAGTTGGTAGAGATCGGCGATCTCGACCTTGAACGGTGTCTCCAGTTCCTCGGCAGTGGGCGGGACGAACTCCAATGCCCCCATGCCACGCCGTCCGATATAGGCGAGACGGTCGAGGGCGGACAAGTCCCTCATACGGATATGATGCACTTTGGCCCATTCGTTGAACACGGTGTTTCCCCAATGGTCGGGCAGTGAATCGGCTATGAACGACGGCAGGCCGCCGAAAAGCCGCTCTTCATCGGGATAGACCGGCAGGCCGCGCTGTGCGGCAACCCCTTTTACCGGCGCACGGAGCGGGGCGATATCATAGCCGTTGCGGACATAATCGCTGTCGAAGTAGAAACAGGCTTTGCTGCGGTGTCCTTCCCGGTTGGCGACAAGCGTGCCGACCTTTTTATCCCATAGGATTACATCGAGACTTTCTATCATTTCTTGCCCCTCCTAACTCGTTTAGGTATCAGTTTCTCAATTTCCCGAAGTGCCATCGGCGGCATGGGCAGTTCCGGCAGGATTTCCGCGAGCCGCTGTTCCTGACCGAGCGCACGCAGCAGGGAGATGAAATTGGCCAAGGTTAGGTTACGGCTGACCCCTTGTTCAAAATGGCTGATTGTCGTCTGGCTCACGCCCGACTGTTCGGCCAGCTCCTTCTGGCTCATGCGAGCTGCCAGACGGTACTCCTTGACACGCAACGCCAGAAGCGTCAGCATATCGCTGTTTGTGGTATAGTTCGTTGCTCCCATAATATCAATATATCACTATTTATATGCAAATATAGCAACAATTATCCATATATAGATATATAATTTTCTTTTTTAGTTTCCAGCCGTCCTTTTCTACCACTTTCAGGTCTCCGTATTCTCTTCCGTCTGGCTTTCCTGTCCGTCACCGCATCGGTTTTTATCGGTGCAAATATGGGCTGTCGCGCCTGATTCCGTCGTTTTGAATTGCATTTCTTGCAAATTCTTCCTTCTACGAAGCGTAATTGGCAAGAAAAAACGTCGGAAAGGGCTTTTTCGCCAGCCCCGGAAAGCACCATAAAACCCGAAGCGGCTCCGGTAACAAGGAAGCCGAGCAGAGGGAAAGAAAAACAATCATTAAAAATTCAACAAATGAAGACATTAGAAGAATTATTGCAAGAACTGGGGTGTGAAGGTAACGCATTCGACAGCACCGGAGAATTTACAAAAGCGGGAGAAAAGGCGTATGACCGCTTGGAGCATTTGCTGTATGACATAGAAAGGCTTACAGGCAAAGAGGTGACACCCATAATTAGGGAACTTGACAAAATATGCAACGAGAACTATTAAAATTCAAGAATATGGACATTAAAGAAAGCAAAGAATACCGCCTCGCCAAAGACTGGGAAATGGCGGTAAACAGTTTCAGTTTCAACCCCGAACGGTTCGCAGCGGCAATCCCCGACATGCACCCCACGCTTCAGCAAAGCCTGTATCGCCTGATTAAGGCGTGTATCAAGGTCATGGCGGACGAAACGCGGCACTATGACGAACGAAACCAAGCCTCGCACGAGGAAGCGAAGCGCATCATGGAGTACCTCAATGAACACGGACGTAATATACCATTAAAATAAGGAGGATAATATGAAAACAAATGAAATTCAATTTGGCGGCAAGAGCTATGTATGCCGTATTGTGGAAGCCAACGATGGCGAAGAACTGCTGATTGCCCCGACCACCCTGCTGGATGCTCTGCAGCCCGGTAGTTTCAATGACGAAAACGAAGGTTTCGCCAGTAAAGAAGCCGAAAGCATTTATGACGAAGTTTTCTTCTTTACCGATGAGAGAACCCTTCAACTGCCCGAAAACGAGCTGGTAGCCGAACTCAAAAAGGATAACCCGGACTGGTTCGAGTGAATCATGGAATAATAATTTATAAACTTACAAACTTAGAGTTATGGAAAAAGAATATGTAATGCAGGTTGCACAGATCATTAAGGAACAGTTAGTAGCGTTAACCCCCATGACCGTCCTCATGTCATGGAGTATCGAAGAATTTGCCGCCACTCTATACAGGGATTTGCCGGCACTCCGAATCAAGGTAAACGGACGACTGCACGCGGGATATGTCATCGTCGTGCTCAATGGTTCGGACTATTACGAGGTTTATCTTGTGAAGGGAATGGACGTGGAATGTGTGAACAACGAGGTTTGTTTCGATGAACTGGGCGGTGTCATCGACAGGGCTATCGAAAGCGGTACGGACAAAGCCAAGTATGATAAATTCTGTGAACAGGAGCGACAGAATTTATATGTAACTGTTGTCACTGTCTGATTCCTCTTTTTGGGGGACGAGAGCCGTGCCTTGTCGGTAAACGAACAGGGTACGGCTTTTCTGTATATAATGCAGAAAAGAATAAAAATCTGCCGTTTGTAAATGATTTCAGTCGTTCATAAAACGGATTGTCTGTGACTGCCTGCTCCCTTTATATTTGCGATGCAGGTTCACAAAGTAATAACGGGGGCATTACTCCGGCTATGCCTTCGACCTGATTCCCGTAAACGGCAATATGATGGAATTCAAGAGTTTCTGTCGTGGTTTTCTTAGAGTAAGAGAGTTTGACCAGTTGATTTCCGAGAAAGAAAACAGTCAGGGAGTACCGTCGTGGATGCACATCGGGTATAAGAACTCGGAGGGTAAACAACGCAAGCAGCTGCTGTCTATGATAGGCGGCAAATATTATCCCATGACTTGATTTGACTCGTTTCAGGTAATCACCATCGGTCAGAGTGCAAGCGTCGGGTTCGTGCACCCTCCCTCTATACATTTTAATGCCGTTATTATCAATTCAACAGCAACAAACGACCGGTGTCTCCTGTATTTTTCCTATATTTGTTTCCGATTTACAGTCAGATATGGAACAATTAGCAAATTCAATACAAAGCATATCCTTTGAGCAGTTGGCTCAAAAGATTATAACCGTCGATGATTCAATGCGTGGGGTGGCGGTTAAAACCATCAATCAGGCAACCACGTTACGCAATTGGATAATCGGATGTTATATTGTTGAATACGAACAAAATGGCAGCGACCGGGCCAAGTACGGGGACAATCTGCTGAAAAGTCTGGAAAAACGTATCGGGCAAAAGGGCCTGAATGTCACCCTTTTCCAACTTTCACGATTGTTTTATAGAGATTATCCGCATATCGGTACACTGGTTTCCGCAAATCATGCGACGGCGTTGCATAAATTGCCGTTATCAGAAATTTATGCGACAGTGTCGCACAAATTGCCGGAAATTGACTCTTTCGCTGTTAATAAGAAAAATGCAGGCAAGCTTTCTGAACAGTTCAATACACCCCCTGAGAATTTGGTTTCTGCACTTTCCTTTTCGCATATCAGGGAGTTGCTTACGATAGAAGACCCGTTGGTACGTTTTTTCTATGAAACGGAATGTATTCGGGGAACATGGAGTGTGCGTGAATTACGCCGTCAGATTGTTTCCAACCTTCACATTCGCATCGGACTGTCGGAGGATAAGATGAAAGCGATGATGCTTGCAGACAGCAAGGCAGAGCGACACACCCCGCTTTTGCAGATACGCGACCCCTATACGTTTGAGTTTCTCGGTCTCCAAGCCAAAGATGTCGTTACGGAAAGCGATATTGAAGAAGCCCTGCTCGGACACTTGCAGGAGTTCTTGCTGGAACTTGGGAAAGGCTTCTGTTTCGAGGCGCGTCAGAAACGCATCATCATAGACGGAGAATATTATTTTGCGGATCTCGTTTTCTACAACCGGTTGCTTCATTGCAATGTCATTGTGGAATTAAAAAATGACGAGTTCCGCCATGAACACATAGGACAGCTGAATGCCTATGTCAGCTATTATGCCGAGAATGAAATGCAGCCGGGCGACAATCCTCCGGTCGGTATTTTGCTTTGTACACACAAAGGAAAGAAGATGGTGGAATACGCCCTTGGCAGTATGGATAATCATCTTTTTGTTTCGACATACCAGTTACAGTTGCCAAACCGTCAGCAATTAGAACAGTTCTTGATGGACGAATGTCGGGAACAGTCCTCGGAAGTGTGAAAAATAGATAGGAAACACCGAAACGCCTGCAATAATCACGGAATCATTGCAGGCGTTTTGCTTCTTTCCATAACGGAAGCCGACTTTCTATTTCGCACCCCTTTTGTTCAGCACGTCCTTTATCATTTCTTTCACCTCTATTCCCACATTCACGAAATTCCGGTAAAGAATGCGTTCCCGTTCCTCCCTCGACTTGAACGTGTAGAACTTCGGCAGTGGTACATACGCAGCTTCCTCCTTCTTGATTTCCTTCATGTCGAAATCCGTTTTGCAGAAGAACTTCGAGGTCTTGAACTCCTCCGATTCCTGTACGTTCATCGAACCTCCTATACCGGTTTTTGTTTGGATGAAGTCCCGTGCCGTCTGACCGCATATCCAGCCCGTCGGCATATCCGAGATTTTCGAGGCGGGTACGAGGCTGTCCATGTTTTCATTCAGGTTGATGGAAGTTTTGTCCCGGTCTATCGTGACACCCTTTTTGATTTGCACCACCTTGCCGAATATGTCGCTTGACAGCCATTCCAGCGTCTCCTTGGCACGGGCTGAACCGCTCACCACATTGCCCACCGTCGTGATGATTTTTTGCATACCCACCTTTCCGTAATCCGCTTCGAGCTGCGGCAGCTCTTGGAAACCGAGCGTCACGCTCACCTTGTTGCTTCGTGCCGTACCGATCAGGCGGTCTATCTTGTGGAAATAAAGTGTCGGCAGCTCGTCCACGATAATGCTCACGGGGATGTTCTTGCCCTGCCCGGTATTTACGCGGGTAACGAGACGGTTCAAAATAAGGGCGTTCAGTGCCCCGATAATGCTCTCCATCTCCGGGTCGTTCGCTATCAGCAGGTAACTCGGATTCTTCGGGTCGCTCACCTTCAGGTCGAAGTCGTCGCCGTCACGATGGAATATCCAGTAACTCTCTTTGGTCGCCAAGCGCGAGGTATAGACACGCAGCGTACCTATCATACCTTCCAGCTGCTCCATTGCCTTGTTTTTGAAAGCCGTCTGGAACGGACCGAGCAATGGGGCTACCTCGTTGTCGGTCTCCAGTACCTCGAAAATGGTTTGGTAACTCTCATTCAGGAACGACAGGATATGCGGCATGTCCGAGTATTTTCCCAGCCAGTAGGCAGGTTCAACGATTTCTCCGCCCTCTTTGTCCCGCACCACACCCGTTGGCTTCCAGAATTTCGTTTCAGGGTCTTGCCGTTTCTCTGCGTACAGTTTGTTTCCTTTGACATCATAAGGCTCGCGCTCGTAGTTCACGAAGAAATAGATGCAGGCGGCGAGGAAGTTCACAGCCGAGGTCTGGAAGAACTGGTCGCTGCCACCGCCTCCCTCTTTCTTGCCTTTTTCCAGCCTCTCCACCAGCGTCTCCGCCGTCTCGCTGGCCGCAGCGAGGTTGTTGATGTATTTCGCCTGAATGGGATTTACCCGGCGGCTGTACTCCACGTCCACGAAATTAATCATGTTGAACTGGCAGCCTTGGGGCAGCTTGCCGAGTTTCTGGTTTTTCTTGTAGTGGTAGTACAGCTTCGTAGCCAGAGTCGGGAACTTATAGTCATAGACCACCATTGCGAATCCCTTGGCCGAGTGCTGCCGGATAAACGGCTCGATGATACTGAATGTCTTACCCGACCCCGGTGTTCCGACTACCCACGTTCCACGGAAACAGTTGGTTATGTTGGTCCAGCCTTTACGAAATTTGCCCTTGTAGTAATACCGCATAGGGATATTCACGCTGTACGGGGTCTCTATCAGTTCCTCGCACTGCTCGAAACTCTCGTTCTCGAAGTTGAAGCGGTCCTTCATCAGTCCCTCCTTGAGGAACTTGGAGATGTTGTCCAGTGCGACATGCACGAGGATAACCCCCACGAGGGAAGTTGTCATATAGAAGATAATATTCAGCGGCAGCGTATAAAGTCGTGCCTCCATCGGATAACCGAACAGCCATACGGACAGCACTAACAGAACAAAACCGCTTATGAGTGGGTACAAGACCTGCCGCCGGGCGTTGAACTCCAAATGTTTCTTGGCTCTGGTGCCTATACATGTAATGCAGATGAGTAGCACCGTGGCGACCTTACTGTACACGAGGTTTCCGTCGTTATAGATGGTCCACTGCTTGATACGTCCGTGAATGTCGCAGAGTATGCCGCCCCAGTGGTCCAGCATAGCCGGGTCGATGGCATACTCGAAAAACTCCATCAGTACGGAGACATATACCACCGCACGGAATATCCGGTAAAATCCCTGTAATTCCTTGCTCTCTTCCATTGCTATGTCAATTCTTTTTAATGTCCCAGAGAACATGGATATGAGGCCATTGCATACGGTTATCAGCAGTAAGCTGGCAGACATGGGAAACTGCATATAGAGGTTTAAGCCTTAAAGCGTCATATATTGCAGAAGCCCGTACTTCCGCTGTAAACTTCTCAAGGAAAATCCGGACAGCATCGTTAGAGCCACAAGTCATGAAATCAATGAAACCTTCAATCAATTCTTCATTGACATAGTAGAGCTGCCCTTGGAAAATATCATGGTACCGGCTGATCCGGCCGTTCCATTCCGTCCGGATTTCTTCCCTGCGGTTCTTTGCGGAAGGAAACCTCTCGTAGCAGTCTATTCCATCATCGAGGAATATGTAATTACCGGAAACGTCCTCTTGCTTAGGACATTTGCATCTCAACAGATACCCGAAAAATCCTTTGTCCGGATGTACTATATCCACATATTGTGGTGCATTGAAATCTTTAATTCCGTTCATAATCATAAATTCAGTTGTTGATGGTTATAATGGGACGCACTTTATGCGCCTGCGTCTTGGGCGTTTCCTGCATGGCTCCGCTGGCTGTCGAGTAGAGCCATGCTTTGACCGTCTGCTGTCCTTCCACCTCCGTCGATGTCCAGTACCAGCACTCGTCGGCTTCGGTCGGAAGCGGGTCTCCGCCGCATTTCTCGATGACCGGATTGATAATGCCACGTGCCGCATACAGCAGGCGCATCTGAGCCACCGAGGGAACATAGGCGCTCTGCCCGTATTTCCACAGGGCAAAAACGGCTTCAGCCATCGGTGAGGCTGTCTCTTCTGTTTCATACAAGGCGAACGTGTTCTCATTCCCGTCGTATGCCGTGATGTCTGCTGACGTACCCTGCTCGACACCAAGGCTGTCGGCAAAAGCTTTCGGCGTCATATCCCACAGATAGACGGCATAGCCGTTTCCTTCCGTTTCCCCGTCGGAGCCGATATGGAAGACGACGGCAATCGCCTGTTCCTTGGATTGTTCGTACTCACTGTACGGTATTACTGTCCCGTCCACACAGAGGACGTGTACGGGATATTTTGTTTCTTCGGATTCTTCTATATGTGCGTCGCAGGCAGCCAACGCCCCGGTTATGAGGAGAACCGGCACTACCTGGCACGTTTTTCTGATAATGTTCTGTTTCATCTTTCCCTTATTTTATAGGTAGTTTAATACCGAGGGCAACCCCTGTACGCAGCACGTCGGCCCCCTTTATCATTACGTCTCCCTTGACTTGCCAGTATAGCGTCCAGCCCGCCCGCAACACATAGTTGTGCTCGTAGCCGAAATGCAGTCCTGCAAGGAACTTCTTCGTGTCGCTTCCGCCCGAAGCCCCGATTCGGAGGCTTCCGTAATGGTTGCGTCCCCTCGTGACGCAGGGTTTGTAAGCCACGCCGAAGCTGTAGGTGCGGTAGTTCCGCCAGAAAGATTTCGGGCATACATGCTTGCAGGATTCGCACTCTGCCCATTGCAGGTAGCCGTTGGCAAAGAACTCCCACGCATGGCGGTAGTTCATCTCGTGTTCGTAGGCCAGCGTCACGTCCAGCCCGTTCTTGTACAGCAGCCCCGCACCGAGTGAGAGGCGGCCGCTGCCTCGCTGTGCATACGCTCCTACGGCGAGGCACATGCAGGCAATCGTCAGGATAATCGTCTTTTTCATCGTCATTCCTCCTCCAGCAATGCCGCGCTGAACGAATCGGCTGACAGCACGTCCTCATAGTCGATATTCAGGCTGATGTTACGCCCGCTGATTTGTTTCTCCGTCATCTCGATGGTCAGCACCTTGTCGTTCGGGAACGTCATTTTCTTGACCACGACCACATTCCGGTAGCCGTACCGGAACGTCTTGCCCGCCTCCAGCACCAGTGCCGGGGTCAGTTCGATGACCTGTGCGTTGGTCGCCTTGGTCAGTTTCTTGTCTGCCAGCTTCACCCGTATCTCGTCGATGTCGAAGCGGATGTTCGTCCGGTTCTCTATCGAGAAGTCGATGAAGAAATACTCACCCACGGAGTAGATGTTGTTCAGCCGCATGGTCATGCGATGTGCCTTGGTGGCGACGTTGCGGATCTTCGCGGGCGAGTTCCAGATACGCCGGGCGAAGCGTGTCATATCCACGGTGGACATCGAGACCGCCGGGTTGTGATAGGCGTTCCGTTCCTGCAACTGGATTTCCTTGTCAGTTACCGCCTCCCGCACCCGTGTGGTGTAGAGCAGCGCATACTGCGTGCGGTAGCGTTCCGTTACGATAGTCACGATGGCCAGCACCTCGCCGTCCTCGTGTCCGCCCTCTTTCGGTTTCAGGCGGACGATATTGTCTATCGGTTGGTCGCCGACAACCTTATCTGTGGAGATGTCCACGAAGCGTACCGGTTCCGAGGCCGTGATGACCGTCGTTACCTGTTCATTTACCGTAAGTTGTTCCATCTCCTCGTAGGTTCGTTGTGCCTGTACATTCGGCGTTCCCAGCAGCCCTGCCGCCAGAAGAAATGCCGTTACGATTCCTTTTTTGTCCATGTCATTGATTTATTGATTTTGTTTTTCTTCCCTTATCTCTTTTTCCTCTTGTACCTTGTTCCTGCATTCCAGTTCCTCCTGAATCCGCCGCTCGGCAATCTCGCAGTACGCCTGTTCGATTTCAAATCCGATGTAGTGCCGTCCCGTGCGGATAGCGGCCACGGCGGTTGTGCCTGACCCGATACAGTTATCCAGTACAACATCGCCTTCGTCGGTGTAGGTCCGTATCAGGTACTCCATCAACGCCACGGGCTTTTGTGTCGGGTGGTAGAACGCGCCTTTCTTGTGTTCCTTCGGCATGAAGATGACCGAGGTCGGATATTTGTCATCGGCTATGCGTACCGGTGAGAGTTTCATCGTTCCGTAACAACGGTTGGTAAATCCCTCCGTTTTACGCCTCCCGTGATTTCTCCGTTCCGGAGGACACGGTGTCATCTGCGGATGATAGGCCGGCTGTTTTTTATAGAATACCAGAATATCCTCGTGCTGCCGGAACGGCATACGTTTGGCATTGAGATGTCCCGTCACCCGATCTTTCTGCCACACGAGGTTGTACCGCCATAGCCGGGGTTGCGACAGCATGAGCCATGCGGAGAAAAGCCCCTGCCCGAACAGGATAATGGGGCTGTCCGGCTTGGTAATCCGCCGGTATTGCTCCCACAAGGCTGCTAACGGTATCTGGCGGTCCCAGTTCACCGACGGATTGCTGCGATTTAACACCCCGTAAGGTAGGTCGGCGATTATGGCGTCCACGCTACCATCCGCTATCTGTTTCATGCCCTCCATGCAGTCCATAAGGTAAATGCGATCCGTCTCTATCATATTGCGTCTGTTTTCGGTTCTACAATTTGCCGGGCGCTCATCCAGGTACAGCGTTCCGTCCGGGTTTTCCGGATTTCACACTCCCAGAGGGTATTCTTCTCCACATGTTTGAAATTGACCGCACCGTCTCTCGGCCCGTAAAAACCGGTATGCTTCTGGAAGGCGAATAAGGCAATCCTCCGCCCGTCCACTGCCTGAAAGTTGCATATCAGGGCGAATCGTACCCCTTTGTGCCACCATTCGGTACTTACGAGCTTCCCAACGAATGTTTCGGGCTTATCGGGAGCGATGTAGTCTTCGTAATAGAAGCCGTCCGTTCCCTTATGAAGTTTTGATATATCTGTTTCCATTGTCACTGACCTTTTAGTTCCTGTTTTCCCGTCCGTTCACCAGATACACAAACGTCCCGTATTTCAGCTTCACCTTGTTTTTCTTGATGGCCTTGCTGATGGCGTTACTCGTTTTCTGGTAGGCATTGTTCACCGCCTGCATACCCCATTGGGCGAGGCTGTTACCGTATCCGCTGGTATTCATGTTCATACTGCCCGACATGGCACTGCTCGCCACGTCCTTGCTTGTCTCGCGGAATTGGCTGATGGGTACGTAAAGTCCTTCCAGCCCGTCCGTATCGTAGATTGACAAGCTGACCTTGACCAGTTCGTCCTCCACCAATATGCTGTTGATGCTTCCTTTTACACGTCCGGAAGAGAAACCGCTGACTGTGGCATACAGGTAAGTACCACGCCTGACCACGCTCTCGTTGATTTCGATGTCGTCCAGCAGGCGCAGCCGCACACGCGAGCCGTCCACGGCCTTGATGTTTTCGTCGATGATCGCCTTGATGAGTTTCGGTTCCCGTGCATCTTTCGCCAGTGTGTTGAAGTAGTCCGAAGTCGTCTTTACCTTCTTCACCACCTCGCTTGCCTTGTCCGTCTCCGCAGGAGCTTTGACCGAACGGCTTTCCTCGTCGATGGTTCCCTTGGTCTGCGTCATCGTGTCCGGCGGAGCCACCGTTGCGGTGCTGTCCGTTGCGGACGGCATGACCTCCCGTTGTCCTCTCAACCTCGCTTCGGCGAGTGCTTTTTCCAGTTCTGCGAGAGCTTCCTGCTCCCGCCTCTTGGCATCGGCCGCTTCCGCTGCCAGATCTTTCTCCTTTTCCTGCCGGTCAAGCAGGGCGATATCCTCTTCGGTGTATTGCGATTCATATTCCTCTTGGTTATCGTCCGGTTCGTCCCGCTCGATGTTGTCCACAGCGGAATAATCTTGTATCTTGCCCCATGATTTGGCCATGTTCTCATACTTGCTGCCGATACCGTCGCCGCCCTTGATTTGGGCGTCCGGCAATTCGGGATTCAGGAACTCGGTCGTCTGGAGTGTCTTGTCCTGTACCTCGGCCTTCTCGGTATGGAACAGGTCGAAAATGAAGTACGACGTGCCGAGAAGGGGGATATAGAGGATAGCCGGAAGCATATACTTCGGCTGCCTGAAATTGATTCTCTTGAAGATATTGTTCATTGTTTCCCTTTAATTGAGTTGCACATACTTGCTTATAGTTCTCTCAAACGGCATATTCATAAGCCTGCCGTTCTATTCCGGCCTTTCCGTACCGCTTTCCTTCGTATCGAATCTTCGTACATGCGGTACGGAAAGCATCTTATGCCGTTCCCGGAGCACGGAATCCTGCATTTCCGTGGCCGTTCGGCGGACTGGATGATGGCAGTACACCACCGTCAGGCGGTAAATATTCCATGTCAGCCCGCAGATGGCGAAGCCGAATACGATGACGAGAAACAGCGTCCGGTGGGCGTTGGCGAAACCCTGTACTTTGGCCACTGCCTTGTCGATACGTGTCGCTTTGGCGAAGCGTCGCCCGGCATCCACGTCGCGTTCGTAGCGCTCCTTGTATTTCGGGTCGTTTTTGTCCGGCATCTTCTCGCCGAACAGCATACGTCTGAATCCTTTGATATTCATAGGGCTGGTAGAGTTAATAGTTGCTTTTTGTCTTTTGCTCGATGTCCTTGTTCAGCAGCGTGCGCCAGTTCACGATGAGCAGCCCGTGCGGGTTGTTCTCCGTCCGGGGTACACGCTTGAGCTGTCCCGCCGTAACCAGTTCGCGCATCAGGATATTGCTGCGCCGTTCGATACGCTGCCGCCCGTAGTAAGTGAACTCCATCTTCTCCTTGTTGAAGGTGATACTGTCGCAGAAAATCGAAAAGACGGCACTCGTTCCCAAGATGTTGGAATAGAAGCCTTTCTCCTTGAGCGTATTGTACTGCGCCAAGCCCGTTTCGTCCACTAAGTACATCGCTTTCTCCATCGTGTAGCGGATGTACTTGTCGTCGGGAGCAAGGGTAAAGAAGTAGTGGTGGAACATTTCGACATGGTTCTTGGCTTCCACGTCGAGCGTTTCCTCCATTGTCGTGCGGCGTACCAGTATGGGCACGTTGCCGTCCAGCACATACACTTTCTTTTGAGCGTCCGTAACCATCGTGCGGGCCGTCCAGATACTCGACACGCTGATGATGACGCAGCCCACAAGAAAGGCGGTGCAAATAATTCCGACCAGTTTGATTTTGTTCTCTAAATTCTTGATGACCATTTTGTTTGAATATTTATCGTTACTTTGTTATCTCATTACCGTACCCATTGCGCCTGTTGCCGTCATTTTAGCCTGCTGCGCCACGCCCTCGCCGAAGTTTCGGGTTGAGAACGCCGTGTCACCCTCCGGTATCATCCATGCCGCAAGGTCGGGGACGAGGTTCAGGCATTTCAGGGCCACGATGCTTGCCGCCATCAGATAGCCCGCCGAGAAGAAGGAGTTTTGCAGGTAAGCTGCCATCGTCTGCTCGCTTGTCGTTATCGCCGTCAGGTTCTCCACCTGTATGCAGAGCACGATGTCGAACAGCAGCAGTACGTAGAAGCCCACGAAGTAGAGCATCGCCCCGTAGAAATGCACCGTCAGATACCTCGTGAGCCACTTCGCCCATGCGCCTTCCCATTTGGGCAGGAGCGAAAACGCCCACTGGATAGGTCCGAAAATGGTGAGCATTCCCAAAAGAATTTGCTGGCAGTAAATCGTAGCCCACCAACCGATACGGAACACCACCAAGGCGATAAGTATGATGATTTTGTCTATTCCCACGATGACACCCGATGTCAGCGACGTGAACCACAGCTTCGCTGCATCCTTCTCCATGTTCGTAACCTCGTCCACGCCAGTTTGTTCCATCGTTGCCTCGATAAGGTTGGGATCGGACGTACCCGTGTGGGCGACATCGGCTTGTGCCTGCAGGGCAGTGTACATCGTGTCGCGCACGTAAATCAACTCCTGCACTTCCTCGAACTTGTCCGAGATTTGCGAGGCTTCGGCCTCGTACAGGTCATGTGTGTACGAACCGACGCAGTTCGGGATATAGGAGAGGAAATCTAAAAAGCACCAGTTGCTCCCGCTGTTTGCCATGCCCGTGTCTGCCGGAGGATACCACCAGCAGAGAATGAGCGACACGGCCAGCGGTCTGAAGAGCTTCATCACGTCCAAAGGCTCGTGCTTGACCATCATTTTGTACGCCATGCCTGCCGCCATGACGATAGCGAACAGGGCGGCCAGCGCCATGCACATCTGCAATATCCACCAAAATGGACCTTGCGAGCCGGTAAAGGTCGCGTCGGTCAGGAACTCGTTGGTCTGAAAAATCACGTCGTCGATCTCCTCTTCCAAGAGGTCGATACCGAAATCCGAAAGAATATTTCCGTCTGCCATAGGTTATATGCTTTTAGTTCCCTCTGTTTACCGTCTCGTCTCCGTCGCCCGTTCCAGTGCCGCCGTCCGACTGTGAACCTCGCACCGCAAGGCGCGATTCGTTCCAGCGGCTCATGGCGTTTCTGACGACGCTGCTTTTGTCCAAGGTTCGGTCGGCGGTTGCGTTCAGCAATCCGTCCGTGGCCGTGGCGTTCTGTCTTCGGGCAAGGTAGCCGACCAGAATCTCGTTCTGCCGTACCACGTCTTCGTAGATCCGCAGGTATTCTTTCTTTCGTTGCGCATTGGGCATATAAGCGTCCTTCGTTGCGTCGATGGCACACTGGTACACATGATAGTATTCCGTCCACCGCTCCTTGTCGTCCGTCGTGCCCCCGGCAAGGAGAATCCGGTCTATGTTGCGCTGAAACCGCTCCATTTGAGCGTTTATCTTATCGCCCTCGGCCAGCCATGCGAGGTCAATCTGCCGGTCGGCCACGTTCAGCGCCTCGATTTCGGCACGTTTGACCAGAGCCGAGTCAATGGCTTCCGCTTCATCTGTCTGATTGTAGAGATTGACACCCGCCAGCGTGCGGAACGACAGTTTGTTCTTGCTTGCCGCCGACTTCTTGTACTTGTTATGCAGCAGCGTGTAGTAAAGTTCGGGCGACAGAGCGCCCGTACCGGTTTCCATGACCGTAATCTGGTTCTGTTTCGGCGAGTCATGGTTGTAAGTAACCGACTGCGCCTTGACACCGCTCGTTGCAACTGCTGCAACCGCCATGAGTAAGAGAGTTCTGTTCATATTAATTTCCGGTTATTCATTATTTTACAGTTATTTATATCGTATAGTCATACTTTGAGGGCCTGCTTCAAAGCCGTAAATATTGGTACTCATTCCTGACTCGTTTCTCTCCCTGCGAGAAATGCGTCTCGTCTTTTTCAATGCAAATACATTTTCTATGCGTATAGATACAGGCAATTGCGGTGCTCATGCTCCCCGATGCAAAATCAAGGACAGTATCTCCTTCCTTTGTGTATGTTCTTATCAGATACTGCAATAATGCAATCGGCTTTTGGTTGACATGAATCGTTTTGCCTTCCGATTCCGCTGTTTTGAAGTATATCACACTTCGTGGATACCTTGTCCCTTTGTTTTCATTTCTGAATGTAGGATTGGGGACATTGTTTATTCCTGTCCAATTGCTTCCTCTCTTCGTGCGATTCCCGTAAGGCTCACCTTCCTCCATGATGGGATAATAAGGGGTTCTACCTTTACCAAAGACACTTATTAGCTCATGTGCTTTTAGAGGTTGTTTTTTAGCGAGAAGAAAATTGCTTGCTTTTGACTTTTCCCAAACCCAGTCATATTTAAATTCCTCTAAATTACCGCAGCGTAGAAGGCTGCTGAACGGTTCGCTGCCAAATAAGACCGTAGGTGCATTTTCTTTCCTGACTCTCCTGATCTCTTTCCACATTTCCGGGAATGGTATTATTTTATCCCACTGTGAAGCTGTGATTCCAAAGGGGGGATCACATAAAACCAAGTCGATACTTGATTCCGGAAGAAAAGGCATTACTTCAAGACAGTCGGCTTTATATAACGTAATGTCTTTTGCAAAAACAATCTTTTCCATTGCATCAATCTAAATGTCTCTTTATCCCTTGGTTATAATCCCAATAGGCTTGTTCGTACTAAAAATTCTTTCTCTGTTTTTATTTCCCGATGTCGATGGCATGGAAGTCAAACTCCAACCTGTAGATAGTCTGTCTTCTTTCCCTTTCATCGTTCATTAATAATCCAGCCGTCCCGCTTTGCGCCATCGTCCGAAAGCTCCGTCGATAATCTCCTTGACCTTGGGACGGTAAATCTTCGCTTTCCAGTAACCGATACGCACCTGTATGTACCGCCATGTCTCGATATACGCCCGGTTCAGGTGTCGCTCGATGTCGTCCAGCGACGTGTTCACCGCTTCCAGTACCAGCAGCAGGTCGGAGGTCGAGCAGGCCGCCGCCCCGGTGGCATACAGCACAAGGTCGCTCACCGACTTGTAGAGCTGCTCCCCGTCATTGGTGATGTCCCGTATTGCCTTTTCGTTGATGGCCAGTATCACGGCATCGCCGGGGTCGATGCGTCCCCGTTTCACGATTCTCTCGTTGAAGTCCTCCAACAGTTTCTTGTAATCGCCGATACGGTCGCTGACCGCCGTATAAGTGCTTTTCACGTTCAGTACCGTCCGCAAGGACTGGTACATCACGTCGATGACATCGAAGGCACGGGTGTAGCGATCCAAGTCCACATTCAGTTCCTTGTACTCGCCGATCTCCTTGCGGCTGTATTCGTGCAGCAGCTTGTTGCTGTATTCCAGCGTACTGCGGGCCAGCAGCAGGCTCCGCTGTTTCTTGTGGTCGTTGATGTAGGCTTCCACTGACACGATGTCGAAGGTCCATTGCGCCTTGGCGATGCCGGGCAGGAGAACCAGCAGCACGACTGTCATCAGCAGGGCACGTTTCATGGCCGCACCTCCTTTCCGCTGTCTTTGCCGTTTCCGTTCCGCAGGTTTCGCGCATTCTCCACCCAACGTTCGTGGCATTCCTCCACGAGCGTCAGCCTGCGTCCCTCGTCCATGTCCAGTTCGGGCAGCACATCCTTCAGCACGTCGATGATGCTCCGCTTATAGTGCATCATCTTTTCCAGCGACACGAGGTCTGCATATATTTTTGTAATCCGGGAATCCACTTCCCGTGCGATTTCGAGCCGGTCGCTCGACCACAGCAGATGGTACACCTCCCCGGTCGGAGTCTCTTCCAATGGCGGGGTACGGGCGTATTCCGTCGTGATCTTGCACGAAGGGTGTTCCCGTGCAATCTCCGCAATACGGTCGTTCACCAGTTTCGTTTTCTCCGCGTCCGACAGGTTCGGGTCGAGTGTCAGCACGTCGGCTACATACGTGTCGGTATATTTCGTGGTCAGTTCCCAACTGATCTGCACGATGGCACGGTGTATCTTGATACCGAGGAAATATTTCGGTTTGCGGGCTATCGAGACCGTCGCCTTGAACGTGATGACCCCGTTGATGTTCGGCATGGTCGCCTTACGGACATAGGTGTAGCCGTTCCACGCCCCGCCGTCCTGCCATGACAGGCTGTAAGCCGTCTTACAGTCCTGCATGATGGCCGGTATGCGGTAATAGTCGTCCGTTGCCACATCGTTATCGCCCGCCGCCTCGGCTTTTGCGTCGGTGTATTCCCGTTGTTTCTTCTGCCATTCGGACAGCTCGCTTTTCAGGCGGTCTATCTGTGTTTTGTTCGCATTGTACTGCTGTCGGTACACCGCCGCATCTTCCACGCTCGCCTCGGCGATTTTTTTCAGCAGGTCGGCATTCTCATTCTCCAACGCATTGATTTGCGACTGAAGGGCGGCCACCTGGTTCTCCGCCTCCTGCAGCATGGCGTCCAACTCGGACAAGTCCAATTCGTTCTCCGTAACCGTGGTCTGCATGGCACACTCCTTTGAATGGGCGTTCAGGGATTTGCCGCACTTTCTGCACTTGTACTGCGTCGTGCCCTGACCAAGCGTAGCCCCGTCCGAGCAGGTTACGCTGATGGTCACGCTCTCGCAGCCCTGCAACTTCGCAGCGTCCGTCGCCTGATAGTAGTTCCGCGCATCGGATGCGATATAGTAAGTATAACCCTCCTCGTTGTCGTTGAACTCCAAGAGGCGGGCATTGAGTTGCGCCTTGAACGTGTTCAGGTCCATCGAATAGGAATCGAACACCTCCTCGTAAATGATTTCCTCCCGGTTCCAGCTTTTCTTCACATGGATTTCATAGGCATAGGCTTTCTTCGTCTGTTTGCCGCCCCGACTGATGATGTAACCGTTCTGCCAGTAGTCGATGGTGTAGGTATAGCCGTCGTTCTGACTGTTGAGCAGCTGAACCCGGCTTCTCGACCAACCGGCGTACCGTTCCGAATTGGCGAGAACCTGCTCCCGTTGCGAGGCATTGGGATAGAAGCCGGGATCGGTCGTCTCGAAACGTGTCCACTCTCCGCCGTTCAATATGCTGTTGTCGTCCGTCGGCGGGTAGTAATCGCACAGGGCGATACTCCCTTGCTCGCGACGGGCGATATACCACCGTTGCGTGTAGTAGTTTCCCGCTGTCTTGTCCAGATAATCTGTCATCCACGAGGTAAGGTCGTAGTTGCTGAAATCGAACAGTCCCGCCACGTTGTCCTCTCCGCCCACCATATCAATCAGCAGACCTCCGAGGTCATGTTCCGCCTGCTCGAAGAGCGCACCGTAATGGTCATACAGGTCGATGACCTTGCTGACCCTGCCGCCCATCAGATCATGGAAAGAACTGGTCTGCAGCAGGACGTCACCGATATTTCCGATACCAGCCGAGGCGAGACCGACACCCATGTTGTAGAGGTTGTCGATGTCGTGTTGCAGGTTCTCTTTCGTAAAGTTACCCGGCACGCTGGCGAGATCGTCCAACATACGTTGCCAGTCGATGTCGCCCACTTCCGAGAGTTTCAGCAGAGGGGCGATGTTTCGGTTGATTTCCAGAAACACGATGTCCGAAAAGCCCAGCGTGCTGTTCGTCACCACACTCTCGAACTGCATACACAGACTTTTCGTCTCGTCGCAGATTTTCATCAGGTAGCTGCCCCAGTAGATAGCCGTTTGAGGCGAGCGGAGCATCAGTTTCGCCACCACCCATATCTTCGGCATGATTTTCTCCGAGACCATGCGGTAAATGCGGCGGTAGTAGTAATTTTCTGTACTGCTATTCCAGATACCGAGGTCGGAAAAGGCTTTATGCTCCAAGAACTTGGAGGCAAAAATCCCCGCCGTAGTCACTTCCGCCGCATTGTAGTGCTTGAGAATGTCATCGACCTGCTCCCGGTAATAGCTTTCCGCCACGGCTTCCGTACCGAAAGCGGTAGCCATTGCCGCCACCGTGCGTGCGTCGTAGTTCACGCTGTAATACTGCGCGTGGACCTGCTGCACAACGGCGAGCGACAGGAGTATAAGGATAAGTGACAGCCGTTTCATCATGGATTCCTCTCCGGTTAAAAACAGATATCCGTCAACGGTGCGTCATGCCTCTTAGTGCACGTATCAGTCCGTCGGCCTCATATACGGCGGAATTTGCCACCAGACGGTGATGTATGAATACCTCCTTGGCGATCTCGTACCTGCGTTGTTCCCACTTCGCCTCTTCTTCCTCGTCCTGTACGGAATTTTCTATGCCGGCGTATTCGTCCAGTTCCTTACCGAGCATCCCCAACCGGAGATTGTATCTTTCCAGAACATCCTCTATTTCCTCAATGCTTTTTCTTCCCATGTCGCGTACCCTTACCAAGTCCTTTCCGGGCCATTGGCACAAATCCCGGATGGTCTTGATGTCGAACTCACGGAATATCCGCTGGATACGGGCTTCATATTTGCTCCCGAACTCAAGTGTCTTTACACTTTGGCTAATGTCTATCTTTTCCATTTTTGTAATTAATGATTTGATTGTTATTGTTTTACATGAAGGTTCAATACCTGCCCGGCCTCGTTGACCTTTTGGGCGAACGGCAGGGACTTCCCGATACCGCTGGCGTTCCAGTCCCGGCAGTACGCCTCAATAGCTTCCTGATGACTGCACCGCAGTTCCCGTTTATAGAGTTTCAAGGCTTCTTTCTCCGCCCGCTCCGTGGTGTAGGTCATGTAACATTCTCTTGGTTCTTCTACACCGTACACGCCGCTGGTCGTTCCCCGGCGGATGAACACCTCGCGGAAGAAACTGCGCCCTTCCTTGTTTTCCAGCCGGTTGATGGTGAATATCTTCTTGCAGTCCACGTCAGTAAGGCCGAGGATAGCCTTGATTTCATCGAACCGCTCACGGAACTTGCTCTGGTCGAGCAGCATCACCACGTCCGAGTTGTTGATGATGGCTTCCTTGACGATAGGGCTGCCGATGATGTCCTGTATCTCCTGTGTCACCACGCCGACCGAAGCCCAGAACTTACGGGCCGTCTTGTACATAAACTTGATGTATTCGGCCATGAGCGGGCTGGCAATCGCCTTCCACGCTTCCTCTATGACCAGGACTTTGCGGTTCTTCTTGATACGCATCTTCTGTAAGAATACGTCCATGATAATCAGCGTGACAAGAGGGAACAGGAGAGGATCATCTTTTATACTGTCGATTTCGAAGACGATGAACGTCTCATCAAACAGTGAACTGTCCATGTTCTCGTTCAGCGTCTTTTCATGATTGCCTCCCCGGTAGAAGTCCTTCATCATGTAACGGTACGTCGAGATGTCGATGCCCGAAATGTGGTTCTCGGTACAGATGTCGGGGATGCGCTGCACGGAAAACTCATAGAACGAGTTGAACGACAGCTCTTCCACTTTTAGCTCCTTACGGCGGCGTTCCATCTCGTCGATCATGCGCTCGATACGCCCGGCCCGCTCTCCTTCGTCCTCGTCCCGCTTCTCGGTACGGTTACGGTCGTCGATGAGCAGCCCCTTACGCAAATCCTCCCGTTGCAGGGGCGTGAAGCCGTCGAAACCGTTGAAATAGGTGTCGTAATACTCCGTGATGACCTGTTCTATCAGGCGGTCCTCCGTCTTCGTGACCGTACCCTGCGAGCCTTTCCAGATGAGCAGTACGAGGTTTTTCAGGAAGCCCGTTTTCTCCACATTCATTTCAACCCGGTTGATGCGGAACGGGTTCATGGTAATCGGTCTTTCCTCGGTATAGGAAATGTACTTGCCGCCGAGGTATTCGCAAAGGCCCTCGTAGCTGTTACCCGTATCGACCATCACCACGTCTGTGCCCTGCTCGTACAACTGGCGCACGACAGAGTTCATGTGGAAGCTCTTGCCGCTGCCCGAAGGCCCTAAACAAAAGAAATTCGAGTTGTCCGTCAGTTTGTTTTTCCCTTCCTTTCCCGTGATGTCGATAGCTACCGGCACGCCTTGGCGGTCCGTGTAGTAAATTTTCAGCGGTGTTTCTTCGCTGTGCTGTATGTGCTCCTTATACATCAGGCACACCGCCGCGTCACCCAGCGTCAGGAAGCGGTCATAGTCCTCGTTCATGCCGTAGCAGTTACCCGGAAACGAGTTTACGAACAGTTCCAGCTGGTTGTACGCCCTTTTGGAAATATGGATACCCATACGTCCGAAAGCATTCTCCAAATGGTTCGTGCATTTTTGCAGGTCCGTACCAGTCGGTACGGCGACAATCAGGTTGAAATGAGTGTACACGAGCTGCTTGCTTTCCCGCGCGATGACCTCCTGTACCCGCTTGATGTCCTCCACGGCCATCTGGTTGCTCGGATTGGGAATACTGGCGTGCCGGTTCTTCTTTTTGTCCAGCAGGGCCAGTTCCCTTTTCTGATTGGGCAGGAAGACAATCTGGTTATAGATGACAGCCTCCGCACTCGGAATGCTGTCAATGGCAGCCAGCAGGTCCACGGGCATATCCGTGTTATTGACCTCTATATTGGTATAAGGTCTTATCAGTGAAGGCAGTGCGGCGCAGTCCACATCGACAAGACTATATACCTTGCAGCGTTTGTCGCCCATCGAGACTGTCTCGTCGTCTGCCTTGAAGTTGGTCATCGACACGATCCGGTCCTTGAAGTTCATGGCGAAATAGCGGTCCACGTATTCGCTCGCCTCGGCTTTGTTCAGGAACTTGGCCTGTACCCCGGCATCGTGCAGCTGGTCATGCACTTTGCGGATCTTGACCAGAAAATCGCGCCACTTCTTGTTGTCGAACGAGAACAGTCGGCTCTTCTTCGCCTCCTGTGTGATAGTCAGGTAACACACGCTGTCCGTGTAGTTGCGCCCCTTGAAGTAACGGAAGTAGGCCGACGAGAGGAACTCGTGTTTGTCGCCCGTCTCGTTCTCGAACTGTTTCCTGACGAAGATGTCCTGTTTGTGCAGGGCATATCCTTCGCCGAGCGTCTGTGCGAGGGCGGTGAAAAGGTGCGTGAACTCATAGTAGCTGTCAATGTTCGCGCAGTATTTTTGCACGGGGTTCTCTATTTTCAGGATAGCAGAATATTCGCCCGTCTTGGTATAGAGCACGCCCACGCCGTTCGTCTCTTCCACGGAAAAATAGATGTCCTGAAAGATACGCTTGCGCTTGCCTCCGGTACCGAACGCATAGACCGACAGGGCCATGCCGGCACACAAGGCGATAAAAAGTAGAATGATGTACAAAGTCATCTTAAAATACGATAAAAAAGGCCGGGCCGCCCGGATTTCAGGCGGCCGGCCCGCGTTCAACATTCAACAAGACCACACGTTGCCCGTGATGGTTTTTCTTTTCTTCTCACAGCTTCTTCGAGTGGGCGTAGATATACACCCCGCGCCCGTCTTTCTTGGTATGCAGCCCTTTCCGCTGTTTGAGCATGATAAGGGCGATACCCGTCGAGACGACCGCAACCAGCACGACCAGTCCGACCACGAACCCTGCGAGACAGTAGGCGATGATAAAGCCGACGATGGCTCCGCCGGCAACGCCTGCCGCCCAGTAGATATAGCGTCCCTGGATGCCCATGAACTCCAAAGGCCGTTGAAGACCTTTGAACAGCGGGTAGTCAGGGTAGCGTTCGTCCTTGCCTTTCATCGTGCGGAAGGTTTATGCGCCGATACCGAAGAACATCGGAAGTGCTTGTGCGGCAGCGATTAAGAAAATACATGCGCCCACGACCATCATGATTTTCTTCTTCACGTCCTGTTCCTCGTTGTTCATGGCGATGTACACCGAGATAGCGCCTACGATAGCCACAACACCGGCAATGGCGTAACACAGTTTGACCATGATGGGAACGTACTTGGCGATTTCCTCCGTCACGGTAGCCAGTGCAGTCGTACCGGCGGAATAATCGCCTGCGGAGTTCTGGGCCATGACGGCCGTCGTGCCACACAGCAACATCAGTGTGAGCATCTGTACTTTTTTAGCAGAAAACATTTTTTTCATTTGTCTTTTTGTTTTTTGAAACATGATTATTTATTTTAGGGTAAGTATTGCAGTTCTTTCGAATCGTTATGGCGGTACTTGATTCCTGCCTCCCGTTTCTATATGCGATAGCCGAAAAAGGCAGGAAAGACGAGGAACGCACCGATCAGGAACAGGCACGCGCCCACAAGCGTTACGACGGACTTGGTAATGCCGTCCTCGCCCGTGTTCATCTTTACGTAAATCTGGAATCCGGACACAATCACACAAATCCCGGCGATGGCACAACAGAGAGCTTGGACGTAAAACATCATTGTTACCACGTAGTCGTGCATCGTCGCCAGCGCATCCGCACCCCAACTGTAATTCACGCTGCCGCTTTTCGCCAGAGCTGAACAGGGGATGATGGAACAAAGCGCACATAGTATCTTTTTCGTTTTCGACATCTTACAGCTTATCTTTGACCGGTCTCCATTTCAGGCAGGGACGGTTGTCCAAGCGTCCTTTGGAAATCAACGCCTTATACATCTCTTCGTCGGTAAAGCCGTCGGACAGGTAGGGAGCGATCTCTTCCATCTGCGCCTCCGCCTTGGCCTTCAGCCTTTCAAGCCGCTCTTTCGCGGCTGCCTCCTTTTTCCCTGTATCGCCGTCTTGTACCGCAGGCGGGGCAGCTACGGCTTCCGTGTCGCATGTCTCATTTCCGATACTAAACCCGGTCTCGTTCTCCGAAACCTCGACACTCTCTTCCGTGGCATCCATCGGACCGAGGTCGAAAACTTCTTCGTCGGTCTTCTCCGTTCCCTTCTTTCCATACAGGTCACGGGTAATATTGACCGCGTAATAGACGATGTACAGCACCGTCAGTACAAGGGCGAATATAAAGTATGAACTCATCTGTTTTAAGTATGAAATTAAACTTTAATTGAACTTTGAAAGTACAAAAGCAAAGAAAAGTATTATATTTGATATAATGAAAACTCTTTATATCAAACAATATTTTATTACGTAGAAATAAGTATGAAACATATAAATTGAACTTTAATTTCATACTTTAAGGCGAATGTACCGGGAAAAACGGGCATAAAAAAAGCCCTCCGGGAGGAGAGCTTTCAAGGGAGGGGTAACGATAATGCCTTACCGTTTCTTTCCGCGCAGGTAATCGTTCAGGTCCTTGTACTCGTGATAACGGAGTGCTTCGTTGTGCACCCGCTTGCCGTACATGCCGGCGATGGTCTCTTCCGTTTTCTGTCCGGCGAGATCATTGTCGAGATAACAGTGTATTTCCTCGTACACCTGCAAGTGTTCCAAAGCCTTTTTCAGGTTGTTCACCGAGTTCATCACGAGGTAATCGCAAGGTGCGCCGATGCAGACCGTATCATCACCCGTCTGTTTCAGCGTCAGGTAAGAGAGAAAATCCATGAAGCCTTCGAACACGCAAACCCGGTTCTGTGCTTCACTATGAGAATGCCTGATGACAGAGATGTCCTTACACCGGATACAGCCCTTATAATAAGGATTGCGAACCTCGTACCCGCCCGCCACGTTACCGAAGGCAAGGGCGAAGTAGCGCCGTTGCCGCAATTCATAATGGACCTCCCGGCAGAACATGCGGCCGATGTCTCCGTCGATTCCACGGGAATGAAGGTACGAGAGCAGCGCATGGTGCTGCAACGGTACGACGAGCACGTCCTTCATGTCGGCTTCGACGGGTCGGGGCGTTGTCCCCGGAATCCGCACCCTTTGTATCGGGATAGCGTTCTCGTGCTTCCCTATATAGGCAAGCACTTCGCTCACGCTGTCCGTCTGGTAAAGGTGTTTGCCCAGTTCCACAAGGTCTCCGCCCGTCGCTGCGCCAAAGTCATACCATTCGTTGAGCCGGTCATTGACCTTGAACGACGGGGTACGCTCATTGCGTAGCGGCGACAAATACCAGTATTGTTTCGATGTTACACTCTGGGGGTGGTAGCCGAGACTGGCAAGATAGTCCACGATACGCAGTTGTTTTGCTTCCGCTATGGTCATGTCATTTTCTTTTCACTTGTTTTCAAAAAACGGTTTACTTTGGTTTTTCTCCTATATATACCCGGACCAAAGTAAACTAAATTATTTTTCACCTTCTGCGTCCTCGCATTCTTCGTCGAAAAGCAAGGCTTCGGTCGGGGTCACATCGTAATAAAAGAGCTTGTCCCGTTTGACGATCAGCTTCAGGTTTTCCGTCAGGTACTGCAGCAGTTTTATCATGACGCTGCGTCCCCGTTTGAACCCGATAGCCTCATAGGAAGCCATGAGAGCCTGCAGTACGTTCTCGAAACCTTTGATGGGCCTGTCCCCGAAAGCGGCGGAAAGCGCCTCCCGGTGCTGCTCGATGGACAAATCCATGAAGCTGCTCCGGGCCTTCGGTCTCACGCTGCCATCAAACGAATAGTTATCCACCATGACCGGCAATCCTTCGTCATCAACGGAAAAAGCAAACGGTTTGAACTCCTTCTCGCGGATATGCAGCGCATGAACTTCACTGATAACGGGATTCTCCGCACTCTTGGTGATGACCAGCACCGTTTCCGCCTTATTGCTCATTTCCGTGCCGATATGCCCGCGCACATTGTTGTCGCCTTTATTCAGGTGCAGCACACAATGGATATGCAGGTCGTATTTCGACGACCATTCCATCATCTTGTTGATAACCTCCACCGATTCGCTGGTGCTGTTGATGTCGAGCATCAGGTCGCGGATGCCGTCAATGATGACCAGCCCGTACCCTTTGTTCTGTCGCAGAGCGTAGTCGATGACCTCAATACGCACGGCCGGCGTGTATTCCCGCAGGCAAATGAAATCGAGATTCTCGTTGTCGGTTGTGGTGGGCAGTCCCGCCAGGCGGAGAATACGTTCCAACACGTTATGGCAATGGAAACGGCTCTGTTCGGTGTCCACGTACAAGATCCTGCGCTTGCCTTCGGGCAGATGCGCCCGGTAGTTCAAAACCTGCCGGCCCGCCAGTGACGCAGCGACAATAGCAGAGACATTAAACGTCTTTTTCGCCTTCGCCTTACCCGTCGAAGCGCTAAAATTGCCGAGCGTCGCTATGGTGGAGTTGTCGATCCATATAATCTGGGGCGGAGTCACGTAGGTGTCCGTGGCCTTTATCTGCGATGCCGTGAGAATATCCGACAGGCGATTCTCGTCCAGTTCCGCCCACGAGTTACGGTCAGTTCTTTTTTCGTTTTCCATAGCGCTTCTGGTTAAAGAACGGTTGGGTTGCGGATACTTCCGTCGCCATACGCATGGCATCGTCCACCGTAGGTTCGTAGTTTTGCAAGAGCCATGCGTCCAGCTCTTCCTTCGCGAAGTAAAGCATCTTGCCGCGAGGTTTGTAGTGCGGGATTTCCTTGTTCGATGTGAGTTTGTACAACATACTTTCGGACACGCCGATATACATGCACGCCTCTTGAAAAGTGAAGACTTTCTTGGTCGTGTAAATGGTATTTTCCAGTAAAGCCACACGCTCCAACAGACCTTCCACCGGTTCCAACTTCTTGAGAACCGCTTCTATGGCGGTCAGCCGTTCGCTTAACCGCTCCATGAATGTTGTTCTGTTTTGCATAAAATACATGTTAAAATTAGACAATGGAGAGTTACCTCCGTTATGCAGCGCGCTAACGGAGGTCAAAGTTATGTGATGTGAACCGGACAGCCGGAAATTCCGGCATGATACTATGCACGTATCACGGCAACTATCACTGTTTTATCTTTCACATACTTGGCTTTTTGGCACTTCGTGTCATATTTTCAGCCGACTGATGGCTTTTCGTATGCCGAGGTTTGCCGATGTAATGTTGTTCCTCGCCGCAGAGAGGGCAGACGAGAGGCTTGAAGCGGTAACATATCTTGTGCCGTCTTTGGACAACAGGAACCGCCCCTTGTCGAGAACCGACTGCCAGTGAGGTAGGATAAAGGTGTTTTCGAGCAACGCATCGAACAGAACCGCCACATGGCGGATATTGTTCACACGTATACAGAAATTCTCCTTGCAGGCAAAAAGCGCTTCCATGTCCTCGATGCGGAGAGTGGAAACGCAAAACAGATGATAAGCGTTGGCGCAAGCCACAATACCTGTCATCTGTTCACGGGAAAAATTGCAACCAAAGGAGAGAGGTGGAGCGTTTCTGGAATCTTCTATACGTGAAGAGTCGAACCATACTCCGGCAATGTCGTACTTTTGTTTCAAGGCCATGCACTCCTCGAAAGAAAATGTTTCTGCGGTAAAGAGGCTTTTGACGAGACTTGTACAATCGAGCAACAGCCCTCTGATGATATGAATGTTCATTTCATGGTAATTCCTGCAAACCGCACTGTTGCAGTCGATGTACCGGTGGCTGTTTATAAAGTCATCCACGTAGCGGCCATATCGTTTGCCGCCTGTCATGACGTCTTGAAGATAAAGCTCCCTTGCTTCGGAGAGCAACTCGTAAAATTCTTCCGCTACATCCTGTTCCGTAGCGAAGTGGTGCAGATGTGGTCTCCCTTCAAAAAAAGAGAGGACCTGTTGTTTTGTCCTTTCATGTCGAATTGTTTTTTATGGGTTTATACTTATTATAATAGTGGCATTACTTCGACCATTTGAAATATCGGAGAAAAGCCGGAAATATTTACCTTAAATTGAATTTGACATGTATGACTACATCAGTCGAATAGGCTGTTAACCAAATTGACTGCTTCGTCTTTTTTCTGGTTGATGATTTTGGCGTACACCTGTGTCATTCTCACGGAGGTATGGCCAAGCAGCTTCGATACGGTATAGAGATCCGCACCGAGCGTCAGCATCATGGTCGCGAATGTATGCCGGGCGGTGTGAAAAGTAAAACGCTTGGTGATTCCGGCCGCTTCGGCCCACGGTCTGAGATACTGATTGATATTTGAAGGCAGGTTGAACACAGGATCGTCTGCAGCCTTGTCCTCACGCTCCGGCATCCATTTCAACGCCTCGTTGGAGAGTGGCAGGTAAATCGGTTCTTTGGTCTTCTGCATAGCTACCGCCAGACGGTATTGGCCGTTATCGACAAAGACATTCTTCCATTTCAGGCCGACAATATCGCTGATACGCAGTCCGCAGAAGCAGGAGAACAGATAGGCATTTTTTACCCTCCCTTCCTGCATCGGAGTGGCAATCAATGCCCGTACCTCTTCGATGGTCATATAGGACCGCACGCTTTCCGGCATTTTGGGCTTCTCCGACTTTTCCATCTCGTTAAACGGATTTCTCAACAACCGTTTAGCCCGAACGGCAGCATTCAGGGCGCCATTGAATATCTGATAATAGGTGTTGCGTGTAGAAGCTGCTATCGGCTTTCCTTTAGGGCGGAAGGTTGTCAGCATGTAGTCGATATAGCCTTGGCAAAAAGCGAGGTCAACCCGATCCAATATAAATCTTTCCCCTGCATATTCTTTCAGGATATGGGTAACGGCTTTGATTTGACCGATGCCCTTCTTGTCGCGTTTCTCTTGGTACTCCAGATAGGTTTGCATCCAGTCCAGCAGATAAATCTTATCCGTATGGTTCACGATACCGGCTTCACCACTGGTCAGCTCGATAATACGTTTCGACTTGATGGCATTTGCGGCAGCCATTGTTATTTCATTTTGCCGACGGGTATTGCTGTCCGTTCCCGGAATAAGATACAGCTTCAGGTACTCGTATGTCCGTTTGCCGTTGCGGTATATATCCAGATACAGACTTTTGCTGCCATCGGACAAATCCTTCATCCGAAGACGGATTGGTTCTTTTACTTTTTTAGGCTTCTTTATTCGTGGCATAATCGTATTCTTTCATTCGTTATTTTTCGTATGCAAATGTACGAATTAAAACTGAAATCAAGAAACAAACAAGAAACAAAAATGTACCCAAAAAGAACCAATTAACAGAAAATAGTGAAAACAACTGAAAGAAATAACTACCCTATAAAGAACTGATATAAAGCATATTTAGTTGTATTTATTTGGATTTTATTTTCATCTTTAATATGCCTGTTTGTTTATTGGTAATATTACCATTTAAATCAGAATAAAGGAACACATTCATCCAGCCTTTAACGTTTTGTGACTTATATTTGTTGCAAATTTCAGCCAAAAACTGTTCACCTTTTAAAGTTATAGGGGGTGTATAGATTTTCTTCTCTGTAATTACAGAGTTTTTACAAGTTTGGGCCTTGATTGCAGTTTCTTGTGTAAATATATAAATATCATTACCTACATTTTTTCTCACATACAATGATTGTGCAGCACTGTACTGTAGTATAACTAATGCGAATAATAAAAATAATATCTTTTTCATAATAATTCAATTTGAGGGGTTGAGTGTACAACAAGAAATAAAACTGTTAGCTGGGGACATACAATTGTACTTCCATTAAGTATATCATATATCAACATCTACAAATGTAATGAATTACATTGATTTAATTGTATGATTCATAATAATTTCGCTCTATATAATAGTGTCTATAATAAAGTTCTGTATATTTGTATATGAGGGATTTATAATAAAAGTGATATAACCATGGGCAAAGCGAAATTATCAATAATTGCTTTATTAATGCTCCTATCATTCTCTTGTTTTTCCAAAGCGAGAGAGTATATAAATGGGGGTGCCTTGTTGTATGACTCTTTGAATACAGAGGAGTATGGCCGCCAGAGAAAATCACTTGATGACTCCGTTAAAATAACAGTCTGGAGAGATTATAATGAAACCGCATTGCGTGGTTCGTATTGTCATATTATTGAAAATAAATCAGGACAGAATTTAGTTGTATTCTTCATAGAAGAAGAGAATGACGCATTACCAAAGGTCAAACTCTTACGCAAGAAACTATATCGAAGATATGGAGACTTTTATTTTTTTATGATAGAATGGGAAGGTAATATGTGTATTGAAAAGGGCTCGACTATTACTCCAGACTTGTTTGTAAAAGTATTAAGACCTGAAGATAAACTTGAGTTAGTAGTTCCATATTCTGATAAAAGTGAGGAACAAATTGCTTCAAAAGTCTCCCGGCATTTGTTGGTATGTTCAGAAACTATATTTTCCTGTGATGAAATAGGAATGCCTCATTTTTTAGAAAACCTTTTATTGTATGATATTGTTTATGATAATTCTAAGGTAGAAATACCTGCTGATGCTTTTGAATTGTTTTATTCTAAATATTCAAATAAAAAATAAGGAGGGTAGCATAGTCACAGTAATACGTGTACTATATAGTAGTGTTAAAAGGTTATCATTCTGTATAGTTTCAACTTACTTCTATTATTTTTTGATTTTCTCGAACTGAACTCTTATACCTCGCTTTTGTTTTTCTTTTTCAAATGACAAGGAATCAAGGGGACCTATCAGACTTTTCCTTATCACAGAATAAGCATTACCTTGATAATAAATATCATCGAATGTTGAAGGAGTGTCTGTATCGACCTGTATGGACTTGTCAATAATCCAATAGTTGGACGCTTCCCCGGTAATGGTATCTCCTGAAGGTGTAAGATGATAAGGGGAGCTTGTTCTTGTCTCAACGATGATCCAATGTTCGTCGAAGCCGTATTGATAAGTACCGAATGGTATCATACAGAACTCATAGTCCTGGTCGGAATCACGATAGAATATGTCGCCTTCGGAAGTGAGGAAATACCCATGACCAAAATCCTGCTCGATGTCCCACTCCTTAATGATAGAATTAAGGATCATGAGTACTGCAGCTATGGCAATAATGCCTGCAAATACTCTGACGGAAATGTTGGACCTGTGTAATGTCATATTCAGATATAAAATCTCTATAATGGGTATGTATAGGCACAAATATACATGAGTTTCTTCGGTTATTCAAAAATAATTGGTCTTTTCGTTGTACATTAATCAGATAGTTGCTAACTTTAATTAATATTTTCAGTTGAGCTACGTTTGAAATGATTAAATGTCTAAACAAAGGAATATTTCATAGCTGTTCTTTCTTTTGGTGGATGATACAGGCTTTATTCTTGATAGGGTGGAGTGTCTTTGTTATAATGCCAGTAGATAGGACGGGAATAGTCGAATTTGTGGCGGCCGGCATATTTGTCATGTCCTGTACACTTCTTAGAGAAAGCAGCAGCCGGAAACTGACAATGGCTTCCCAGTGCGGACTGTTGCTCTATGCCATAATTTCATCGGTATTTATCTTTATGCTGATAGCTGTGGGTTATCCTACGGCAGCGGTGGCGATTGTATTGATCGTGACCGGAATAATCAATATAACCTTCTCGGCCATAGACTCGTGCAAGCTGCTTTTTGACTGAGTATAAGAAAAGCGGTAGTTCGAATTCGGAGAAGATAGCTTTCCTGAAGCTGTAACCATTTCCTTTTGTGCCGCTCAGGATTTATTTATCGGATTTCTTCGCTCGCTGACACAAGAGCAGTACTGTTTTTCTCCAAAATCTTCGTTGGTGTTTGGATATTATTCCGGCTGCTTTTTTCTTTGGGAAAAGAAAGACTTAAACGTCTAACAGTGGTATAAGGGTATTGACCATTCATAGAAGCCGATGTATAAGAGGTTGGAGGTAGAATATAAAAGGGGAGGATGTATAAAAGGAGAGAGAATACAAATGTACAGGGCGAATTGCTCCGTCCTGCACATGAAATTGAATTATGAATTATGGTCAGGCTGCAGCCTCTTGCTCTTTAGGCTGCTTTGGTTTGGTAGCTTTGTCCGCTTTGGATTTTGCGGTTTTTCCTTCTTTATGCTCTTTGATGACTGCTTTCTTCTCTTCGATACGCTGGTGTCGTTTCTCGTACTCTGTGTCGTATGCGTTCTTGATTTCGGCAAGTTCTTCCGGCATGTGTTTTTGGGCGAACTCAATGAGAAGTTGCGCTACTGCATCATCGCTGTATCCGGTCTTGAAATTCTCAATCAGAAAATCCCGACGAATTACTGCCTTAGCTTTTGGAGTGAGGTTGGAAATAATCTGTATCTTTTCTTCTCCGGTTAGATATGGGGAGTGTTCTTCTTCAATGCCTACGATTGGGAAGTGTTCCTTGCGGAGTGAAGACAACAGGAAGAAATACATCATCTTGTCTTCGTCTGCTCCGAATTTGCTTTCGGTAATATCGGCATTGAGAATTTGCTCTTTGGTGTCCTTTACCGTTTTCTCATGGGCAATCTCCTTGTTACGGATGTCCTTTTTCTCTAACTTCTGAATTTCGGTCAGCTGTTCGCTGTTCTTAGTATTGCCTTGCTTGGCTACATCGGTATAGCACAGTGTGATGTCGTAGTGTCCTATCTGGGCATATAGTGAGATTTCGCCTTCCTCGCTTTTTCTGACAAGTTCCTTGCATTGTTCTGCATACTGTTCTACCACTTGGTCATATCTGGCAATATCCTGCTGGAACTCTTCTTCTGTTTCGTACTCCTCGCGTAGTGGCTTCTGCGGGGCTTGTGGATACTGTTTTTGGCTGAATGACAGTTTTTCTAACTCATAGCCCAACTCTGCAAGTCGGTTGACTGCTGTCTCATCACAATTGAACTCGTTGTACCCAAGAGAAAATGTCGGGTGTGTCTCCAATATCTGAACAGCTTTCTTTACTATAAAATCAGTGTTCCTCTCTGCAAGACAACTTCGATTGGCACAGCTGCCACAACTGCCGTCACAGAAAAGTTCCATATTATTGGTGTTGTGAGGGCATGAAAGACACTTCGATTTGTCGAAATGGAAACGCATCAGATCTGTCGTATAGTGCTGCTCTATGTTCTTTGCCAATTCGGATGCTTTCATTCCTCGCCATGTGCCGTAACCAGCGGAGTTTTTGAAATGCTTCTCGTACAAGTCCTGCTGTATGCTTTCGCTATATCGGCAGATTTCGCTTGCCGCACTGATTGTCACTTCATCATTCTCTAACAGCAATGCGAATTCGGGAATGAGGTTATTGAACTTTAATCGTGTACGGATGTATGTTTCATTCTTGCCGAACTGAACAGCCAGAGATTTCGTATCATGGTGTCCGCTATCCAAAAGCTGCTGATATGCATGTGCTTCTTCGATTGGGGAAATATCCTTGCGCTGAAGGTTCTCTGTAATAGCCATTTCTTTTGCCGTTTCGGTCGATACATTCATTACAAGTGCCGGTATCTCTGAAAGTCCGGCTATGACCGAGGCTCTATATCTGCGTTCTCCGAAAATAATCTCAAATTTCTCGTTTCCGTCAATCGGTCTTATTCCAATAGGTTGGATGACTCCTTGTTGGCGTATGCTTTCTGCCAATTCGTTGAGTTTCTCCTCGTCAAAGTTCTTACGGGGATTGTAACTGCTCGGTTGGATGTTTGCCAATGCTAGCATTGTGACGCTTGCTGCTGCTTGATTACCTGTTGTTTCCATAATTCATTGTTTTAAAATTGTTTATAAACTTTATTTCCCTTTTGTCGATTACTTTCTGCCTAACCGCTTTTGGGTTTATGGTGCCTCACATGGCTGTCGGTACAGCCTATTCGACGCTTTTTTTGTGCAAAATACTCTTGCTCAGCAAGGAAGATTTTCCACAAAAATGCATTTTAAAGCGGAAGAACAGGCGCGACGGCCTAAATTTGCACCTATAAACCTATAGCGGTGGCAGGCAAGGAACGAAGGAAGAAATTGAAAATAGAAATGGGCTAAGAGAGAATGTATAACTGGAAGAAGGAGTAATTAAAAGAGGGGAATGGTAGGGATATAAGTGGTAAGGACATTTATATGCCAGTAAATAATAATCAGTAAATTAGATATTTGACTGTGAAATCATTATCTTTATCAGCGGAAAGTTATGGAATATGAAATTGTTTCTGGTAATATTCCGGAAAAATCATGTATTCCAACATGCCTAAATTTTGATGAAATGATGAATTGATGAGAATGTGGAACTTTCAATGAGTAAAATGCTGTAATGCAGTACTATGCAAGAGCAGAGAAACTCATCAATATTATAGCAGGCTATTCATTTCTCATTAATAATGATGAAGACAGATAGAGTAAACATAGAAGAGTAATATTGACACGGCTTCTGGAGGCACGGTCTATAGAAAACGCTAAAATGTAAAAATAGGATGGAAACATTGTATAAATTGGTAAATGACCAAGAGCTGTACTACAAGGAGATGTGGTATGACAGTGAAAGGGAGGTCGTGGTAACCCACTGGGGTAAAGTCGGTTTTACAGGTAAGCATGAGGAGTTTCCTATGTCAAGTACAGAAGCTGAACACTTTGCCAGGGGATTCGAGAGTTCAGCCAGAAACGAAGGTTATGCCGAATTTCCTGAAGAGAAGCAGGTGGTTGTTGTCATTCAATTCCCCATGAAAAGCAACAATGGCAACAAACGCGACAAATGGCTTGGAGCAAAATGTTCTGACTACCTGCAGAATCATCTAGCCTGGCGCGGACTGGGATTGTGTGAGGGGGAGAATCTTGAAAATAAGAAACTGAATATCTTTTGCATTGTTGTAGATGAAGACCGGGCAGTATCTTCGATCAAAACCTGTCTGAAGACATATCGTTTGGATCTGACCCGTGCGATAATAGCAGCCAGAAGGTATGATGAAGACGGAGAGTTCAGAGTGAGGTATTCGCTTAAGCCTGTGGCGGAATTTTCGCTTGTATGAGTTGAACTGTTTCGTACTTTGGGGATAGGTAAACGACCGAGTTGTGACATAAAATGCATAGCACAATAAAAATGTAATCAAGTATCCTGAAATGATGATGTCTCTACTGGATTTGATTCCGATGCTATCGGAAATATGTTGTATATCAATCAGAGAGATAATAATTCAAGGAATTGTTGACCAGTTGAGAAACAATTTGTATTTTGGGCAAAAAATAATAAGTTTCTGACATATTATGGATTTGAATGCCTTCATAAAGGCCATAAATTCTATATAAGCTAAGCAGGACTTGGTGTGATATGGCAGATACTTAAAAGCATTATTCAAATAATCACAATGATTAAATCTATTCAAGATGATTAATGGAATATATGTTTGATTTCGTAACAAAATCAAATAGTTATAACAATAAATGTTTTGCTATGGACATACTTGAGAAACTCAGAAACGACAGTGAACTTGCCGAGAAATTGAAGACTGTATGCGATGTCGAAATACTAGATGAACTGAAGGAACCAGATGACTATGACGGACATCTGACATTCAATACACAAGGAAAGGCATTTGGACGTGACGCTTCGGGCAGTGAGTACATTCTGCTTGATGACGGGACTGTAAGCTACGTTGGGAGCGAAGGACAGAGCGGCCGTATGGCAGAGAGCATAGAAGACTTCTTTGAACTGGTGGTGAACTGCCCTTATTGGATAGACTGCCTGAACAAGAAACTTTATAAAAACACCGGCAAGCTGAATAAGAAAATCATTGAGCTGGAAGAAGAATGTCTTGAAGAAGAATACGAGGAAGACGGCACCAGCCTGAAAGAAGTACAAAGAGAATTGGCCGCCGGACTTGGTATAGAACTGGTTGAGAATGTGGCTGATATACTAATCAAATTCTATGAATGCGGAAACAGAACCCCACGATTTATAGTTACATTCAAAGAAAATGACGGGAGCAACACTCATGGCAGCGGTATCCTGTTCAACAATTACTAGAAGCATAGGATGAAAAAACTAGTTACTTCAGGTAAGAACTGTAACTTGTGTGATCTTGATTTTCTGGAAACCTACAGATTCGGTAATGGTTGCGGTTTTCCTTTCTCATACAAGGCGTTTGTGAAACAGTACGGTTATGGAAGACTGTCAGGTGAATGGTGGATATACCCACCACTTGGTAACTATGGTGACTCGTGGGCAATACGTTCGCAAGAAATAAAGTCAACCTATATGGACGATATTTCGGAAGGTGATATATGGTTTGAACCAGGGCCTGATGCAAATACTGCAATGTTGAAGGGTATGGAACCTTTCGCTATGAGTGAAAACGGTTACTATCTGTTTTGGTATGTGGATGATTGTCATTCGGCCAATGAATTTGACATCTTTATCACTGATTTCAGAGGGACCGGATTCAAGAGAATTGCCGGAACTATTGACGAACTGCTTGAGGTAATGACTGGTTATGAAATTCTAAGAATTTTGCCTTATAGAACCGAGCCATATCCAGCAATCTTTGAATGTGTAGAAAAACTCTATCAATATCCCGATATAATAATATGAACGCAGGTAATGAGATAATAGAAACTATAGCCTCAGAAGGTGATAACAAACTGATTGATGATGCAATAAATAAACTTCGTCAGAACTTCAAAAGACATGACTGTTGTGCATTGCATACTTGTCTAAGACTGGTCTTCATGCTATACATCGAAGGGCAGAATGAATCTGCTCTAAGTCTGACCAAGCTGGTGGAAGATATTACTTTTGACAAAGATTATAATACATGGACTCCTATAGAGTACCTGCTGATATTAAAATCAAGAATGGAACGTGAAAACGGTGATCCGACATTCCAGGACAAACTTCGGAACGATATAAATCCAACAGTTTTGAATACGGGTAACAAACTACAGAAAGAGGTGAAGAAGGCAGTATTTGAAAGGAGATTAAGGGGCGACGGCATAGAAGACAGACATGAGGATGTTTTGCAGGCAATGAAAGACCACGACCGGGCATACGAGCTTGAGTCTCGCTTTATGTACAGCCTTTGGCTATATTATATCTCCGAGTATGGAGGTTCGGATGAGTTCACCGTTGAACGTGCAGAGAAACTCATTTCGGAGAACCAGGATAGAATTAGGGAACTGATCTCATGGATGAAACAAAATGATAATGGGCTTATTGCAGATTTCATCCAAATGAATTAGAAAACGGAATTGGAAATATATTATATTCTACAACCAATTGAATTGTTGTTATGGACAAAGGATTTGAAATTACTGCTTGGATATACGGACTGGTCATCATTTCGAACAGTGTATTTACAAAACTGCACACAGACAAAAAAATCCGTGCTAAAAAGATGCTGAGCTATTTTGCGGAGCACAATGATGTGGGAATGGAATTTGTGAAGGAAGGGGCTGTTGTTCCAATCGGCCAGATTAATGGCTATGCTTATACGGTATTTGTTGGGGATAAGGACGCGCACCCATACGATAAAGAATGGAATGTGGTAAAGTCGCTTGGTAAATTTAACCTCAGTATTGGTGACGACGACTCGTTCTGGGTTGCACAGCTAAATGAGCTGGAACTATGGGAGAACGGGAAACTGTCCGGCAAGGATTGTCTCACCGAACAAGTGCATTATGGAATGGATGAACTCCGTGAAGTATTCAGGGCAGTAAGAATTGATAAAGAAAGAGGGCTATACTCTGTAAGTATATACGGCTTGAAGAAGAAGTCTCCTGTTGAAGGTGAGTTGGGAGAACAAAGTAACTACGGATTCTTTTTTGAATTGGAGAAAGTGGAAGCCTTAGCTGAAACAGCAGATCCTACAACCACTGATTTCGCCTTTTATAAATAGAGAAATTAAATGGATGAGTATGATAGAATACTCTAAGGTAGTATTTTCACAGAGAAATATATAAAATTAGACTTTTAAAGGTCGGTATCCTTAAAAGAGATTTTATACTCTTAATATTAAAATGGTCTGAAGTACTTTCCATGACCTTCATTTTCACTATTTTCGTAGGATAAAACAAATGGGATAGTTTAAAACGAAAAAAACCGTTCTTGATGAACGGGTATATCCTTAACTTGGTTACGTGATTTGATAACAGAGGCTTTACCAAGCATTACAATGCAAAGGTACGGTTTTTATTTGAACAAGTACAATGAAATATAAATAAGTAGTCAGATTATATTCTAATTCGAGAGTTTCCAAATTTTTCAAGGCAACTAATAGCAACAAAAACAAGGCGGTCATGCTCTATTTTACCAACATGAAGATAGCACAGGTATTTCATCCGTTGCTGTCTTCCTTTGAGGTCATATTGCGTATCCAGTAACATTAGTCACAACTTGTAATAACTTATAAATGATAACAGCATGAACAAAGATATTATAGTAGTAGAGGATGAAGATGTTAAAATCATCTTTCATTTCAAAGTGTTTTGCGAACTGTTAAAAGAGTGCATATCTACATATGGAAATACTACCATAGAGAATGCACAGCAACTGGTTAAAGACTTTCATCCTCTACAACAGCCAATAAACACAACTGATGATGTTGTTTTCTTTTCTCACGAACACATTTATCATTGGGCAATGCTTGCTCTATATGGTGAAATGTATTGGCTTGCACATCCTGAATACGAAAAACTTCCCAATAGTTATGAGAAATGGATAGAAAGTGCTTTAGCCCGATATGCTTTGAATGACTGTTATGAATTTATAAGTAAGAATAATAACGTGACTAACAAAGCGTGATAACGCCTAACGGCGTTCCTCGCCAAACATTATGTGCTGGAACGATATTTCTCCAACTGCAACTGGATTATCAACCAGAAGACCGGATTCATGGGGGATTCTTCACTGACTTATACGAATAAACGGATAAAGAAAAAAGTAACCAATGATTATATCTTAAAAGAAGTTCTGAAAGCTGAAAAGAAAATAGCCGAGCGAGGTATCAAAGTTACGACTGGCAGGGTAATAGCTGAACAGACCTTGGGGTTCTGGAACAGTTTCTATGAAACGCATCACTATGCGCTTTTAGCTGGTGAACCATGCCGGGTTTTCAAGAAGCTGCCTTCCGGATATGGGCGCAAGGAAATTAACGATATAATAGTGCAGGTTCGTGAGCTGCGCAACCGCATCAACCATAATGAGCCTATATGTTTTGTAAATAGGAAATGCGATTTTTCCTATGTGAAGGATATGTACACGTTAATCAGCAACTTTCTTACATGGATATACCCAGAGATTATGCCCTCGCTAAGAAAGGTGGATAAAGTATGCAAAATCATAGAAAAAGAAGAAAATTAACAGAAACAATGACTATGTAAAATACTTATTTTTTGGGTTATTACTTCAGAGTTACTTTTGTACCAAATGTTGGTGATACTCCTATATAAAAGTGGTATGTTACAGAAAAAGATTAATTCTAAACTTAACTTATCAAGTTAACAGTCAGAATTAATCTTTAGTTCTCTATGCGTCAGGAAACGTATTCAAAAAATGGTATTCAATCCTTACCATGTAAGGAATTGTTCAAAATAGAATCATTGTCATCATTGAATATCTCTCTTGTTGCATAACCGTCATTGTCTTCAAGGCTCATCGGTTCGGAGTATTCCGGTAAAGATTCGCTTTCACCAAGAGTGAGGCGGTCATCAATAATGCCAGTCACATCTTTGCAATTCCATGAACGAACGATTGAAACAGCTTCCTCATAGCTTTCTGCTTCTACTGTAAAATGGTCGCGTTCCCAAGTTATAACTTTTGTGTCCTGGTAGAAATTAAATTTTTTCATAATCCTATATTTTTAAGTTGATATATCTTTTCAGTTATTTCCCTTCTATAGTCCAGTCTGTTTCGGGGGCAGATAAAATTATAGCGCGACAAAAGGTATCATGTTATTATTTGCAAGACTTCGTGGCAAAATACTACCTCGCAGAGTGTGGAGATTTTGTTACGAACCTCTGGTTATGGTCTTGTATAAATAATAATCATGATAAGTACCTTTGCGTGATAATTTTAACTGTGTGTCCCGAAAGAATATGCTACTAATAATAAATCCTGCAGTAGAAAGGGGAAAAAGAAAAATTATCGTATATTTAGTGCGTATTAGTGTGGAATTTGGTTGTGCCTAACTAAATTTTGCAGTATAGTTCAGGAGAATGCTTTATCGATTTGATTTTTAAAGATATTCAGGTATGATTATTGGTGACCCATATAAAATTGCAGTCATTGTGCAGGTGATAAATGAATGGAGCGAAACATGGATTAACGGTGTTTTCATGCTAACCATTAATGGGAAGATAATACCGGAGGAAATCTTCACTTCAACTCTTGAATGTGACTGTAAAGAACTGAATGACAATCTGGACAGAATGTTATCCTGTCCGCCGGTTGATATGGTACTTTATGAATTGGACGGGAGAGAAGCATTTATTAAGATGTACAATCTGACTTGTCCCAATAATGCAGATACAGACAATGACTATCGCTACAAGGTTTCCACCTCCGGATTGGAGGATAATGATTACTGGGTATTTGCAGTCAGTAATGGGAGTGATATCAGATTCATTGCATCAAAACTAATATTTGGCGATAATGTTGATGCATTTTCGGTGGATAAGATGACTGAATGTAATGTATCTGTCAACTATCTGTCAGCGCTGGCCGCAGAATTTAGGGAAATAACAAGTTTAATGTTTAAAGGAGAGAGTATGAATAAAACAGGAAAAAATAAGTGTTGATGCAGAGCAGAAAAAACTTGGTATTAAAATGATGAAGATAGATTGATTTTCATATAATTAATAACCATATTATGACATATTATGGAAGGTATATATAAAGAAATAGACAAATGCATCGATGAGAATGATGTGACAAGACTGGAATCCATTCTTCAAAATGACAATTCTATAGACTTGAACAATAGAAGTTTGTATGTTATAAATACTCCTCTTTGTAGAGCAATCAACAATGAACAGTATGAGATGTGCAAAATGCTCATTTCATACGGTGCAAAAATAAATCATGTTGAAGATTATAGTGACTTCCCGTTAAAGAAAGCATGTAGTAACAATAGAATAGATATAGTCAAACTGTTGATAGAGAATGGTGCAGATTTGGACATGTACCAAAGTGTATGCTATCCAGCACTGTGTACTGCCTGCAGGAAAGGATATTATGATATTGTAGAATATCTAATAGAGTGCGGCGCTGACATAAACAGAATAGTCATTGATATGGGATTTACCCCACTTGACATAGCTATAATGTGGGGGCAGACTCATTTGTTTGAGCTGTTGAAAGGACATGGTGCACTGACAAATATAAAAAGAGACTACGACTGGTCGCAAGAAGAAGGTGGCGGTATCTCCGCTCATATAGATTATAATATCGGCAGAGTTGTAGCTCCAAAATTCAATGTAAAACAGAACAATGTATTTAACAGAATTGCCTTTGTAAACAAAGATTATAATCAGATGTTGTATAGTGTCGGGAACTTTAGATACGGAATACATAAAACTGAGTTTGCCATGGTGCTTCCGCATCGATGGAACCCATACTCGGAGAGTGAGTTCTCAAGACTGCCATATAGAATAATGGACTATCTATCGCAATGTATCCAGAACGGACGAACCTTTAGTGACGGAGAGTTCGTTACACTGAATGAAGTAGGCGATATAAGTGACAACATACTTGAAAAATATGCGGGATTTCATATTGTTGATTACAATTATACAAAGGCTGATTATGAAGAACCGGAAGATACAGTGACAATATTTACAGTGTTTCCACAGGTACGCAGGAAAAAGGAGAATTATATGCTTGACAAGACTGCTCTTGAAAAAATCAAGACCAAGAAATGGGGTACGCTAGAATGGAAATTTATTCCGACACTGGGATAAGCATGATTGCTGTTGGCTAACAGAATCTAAGCTAATTGTTTAATTGCGCTACTAATGTCATCGGGAGATTATGATAAAGAAGAAATTAGTATATTATATTAAATCAATTGCGTTAAAGGTCGTGTCCTGGATAATTGTAGGTATAGGACTTCTTCTTATTATACAGCTTATTGCTTTCATAAGAATGGGTGAATTTCTGTATGCTATAATCTATGGAGGGGTCTTGATTGTACCTGTTATACTATTATCTGTGATTAGTAAAATAAAGGAAAGAAAAAGGGAGGGAGAAAGAAAAAACCACAAGGAGTATTTACGAAGGATAGGTGATGAAGTGAAAGTTGACTTGGAGAAATGCAAGATAATAGAAAGTAAAAATATAACACACTATGACAGACAGGACTTATTTCCGTTTGGTATATTGAGCACTGATAACCGTATCGGATCAACTAACCTTACATGGAGCGAGCAACGCATTAATGCCATTGATGCGCAACTGAATCCTGAGTTTATGAATGAAAGAATGCATAAAGAGCAATGCTGGTGTGTGATAACGGCCACAATAACCTATAAAGGAAAGAAGCAATCGATATCAAGCAAACCAATTTGCATTGATAATATTACGCTTGGAATATATCTTGGCATACAAAAGGAAACATCTGTGTATATCAATCCCAAAAACAGAAAAGAATATTATTTTGATCTGGATTTTCTTAGTAGAGAATCCGTCTGAGAATATCTTGCCATAAATAATATAAGGAAAAGAATAGCATTTCTTGCAGGTGTGATATAATAGTTGTATCTTTAGAAACTTGATGTTGATTTTCAATGGAATATCTTTTTGGGTATTAATTGATTGTGCTGATGAGTTCGACTTGTTTAATAACCTAAAAAATTATACGATATATGAACTCTGGTAATCAAAGAATATTGATTTCTATAGCTATTCTGATATTTTGTAGCTTACATGTAAAAGCACAGCTTAATATCGTTAAAAAGAATGATGGGATAAAGGAATATACTACCGAAAACTCACTTCCTTATGACAGCATCATGAATCTATGTACAGAGAGTTTTCCTTCATTGCCCGGACAAACACTTTTCATGCATGGAGCTAAAAATGACCAACATGGATATGATGACACATTCTTTACAGATAACTTTTTACTAGATAAGCGAAACATATATAAGGTTGAGAATGTTTGTTTTACACCTTCTAAAGCAGTGGTCGGGAAGTATTATGATGTATTGAAAGTATGGACAAAACGGGATTATTTTTCTATGGGGTGCTGTATTCTCCTTAAGGAAAAAGAATCTGGGGATGAGATTTATTATAACGGGTATAAATACCCCGTATCAATGACCTGCCTCGGTTATTACGAGAAACTTAAAAGGTACATCGGGAAATCATTCAAATCATTAGGAATTCAAGTTGAGAATACTGATGGGATAGTTGTAAATCCTATTGAAGGAGAAAATTATAAATGCGTTGACGTAGCTCTGGAAATGAATAGTAATGGCGCTTACCTTGTCATGGAAGATGAAAAAAAGAATCGCCTAAAAGCTACACCGGTCGGTCCTGAAGTGTATGAGTTTGTCAGTGAAGACAGAATAAATGAATTGACAGATAAATATGGCAAGAAGTATGGAGAACAGATTGCATTCAGGAAAGTGGTAATTGGAATGAATGAGGAAATGGTTCGTACAGCATGGGGTGAACCTTATAGAAAGTCTGAGATAACTAATAACAAGAGTAAGATTGAAACCTGGTCATATAGTAACGACAGATATGTGTATATTACTGACGGCAAAGTTTCTGATATAAGTATTTACAAGTAAATATCATATTCCTGTTCCAGTAGAAATTGAAGAAAACAATTCTTATACTTTCATTACTGGGAATTCTTCTATCCAGTATGTATGCGATATTATATAATCTGATAGATTATGGTGATACCGCTCCAGTTGATGAAAGTCTGATTCTAAACATAATAAGTGCTATGTCTCGTAATGGTACATGGCTAACAGTGTTTTTTTACGGTTGTATTGGCGGTCTTTTGGGCTACTGTATAGGAAAGTTTGCCTGTTTTATTCATTCATTACTAAATAGAGGTGAATAATTTCTTGCTTATTTTCATAAAGAACTAGATATAAATGGCATTAAAATAAAAACTAAAGTTATGATTAAGTACATAGAGAAAGGTGATATCTTTCACATTGAGGGAGTGAAGAATTATGCTCATGGCTGTAACTGTGCCGGAGCAATGGGTAAAGGAATTGCGCTTCAATTTAAAGCCAAGTATCCGAAGATGTATTTGGAGTATAAGGAACTATGTAATGAAGGTAAATTTCGGCCCGGTGATGTCTTTGATTATAATTATGATGGTGGTCATATATATAACCTTGGAACTCAAAGTACATGGAGAACAAAAGCTAAACTTGAGTATATTCAGTCTTCCGTTTGTAAAATGCTAGAATTGGCTTTGAATGATGGCGTTAGTGCCATAGCCTTACCAGCTATAGGTGCCGGACTCGGGGGGCTGAAATGGGACGAAGTGAAATCGGTAATGGAAAAAGCAGCCAGTAAGTTTCCGCATGTGGATCTTTATGTGGTTGAAACCTATCAAGGTGCGGATTGACTTGATAACCATCTAATTAGACTATATTGAGGATTTTATGTGTATCTCCAAACATTCCTTCTATTATGAATTATTATCAAACAATATTCAATCTGAGTGACGAACCTGAAGCCATAAACTTCGACAAAACAATTAATTTTTCAGAATTTGAGGTTAAACAACTTAATTCTGATAGGAATAAGTATATTCAGGAACCGGTTGTAATGACTGTTAACTCGGAAGATGGTTTAAAGGAGCTTGACGTAAATCTCAGTAACTTTGGGGCAATCATCGTATCAGAAAAGTTCAAAAGGTTATTTGAACAATTTAATCTTGAGTTTTTCATGGTTGAAACTCCCGGTTACCAGTTACTCCAAAAATACTATATATTGAAGATACCAAACTTTATAGATTGTGTCAACGAAGAGGAGACAAAACTTGAATTTTGGACAGAGCAGAATTCTTCTTTCAATAAAAAATTGATTGGTAATTATAAAAGTATCTCAAACCTTACAATAGATTCTCATAAGGTACAGGATCTTAATATTTTTAGATTAAAGAAATTCTTTCCAATTATTATAGTCAGTGAGTATTTTGTCAACTGTTTCATATCAAATCATTGCTCAGGACTGAGATTCATACCAATTAAATCTTTATAGGAATATAATTGTCAGAGATTTTGATAGTATAATTTTTTAAGATGAAAATATAATCTTATTCAGATTGTACAGAATTTAATTAATTATAAGGAAAAAGGAAGGATTATTCTCACGAACGTCCTTCCTCTATTTCAATTTAAACACAATGAATTTGAAAATTAAATTGTTTATATATCCTATGGAAGAAAATAGAATTCAATTAAGGGTATAACTCAACTACTGCAGTTCTGTTGACCTGTTCAGGGGTAAAGAGTTCGACGCCGCCTTTCCATGTTATTTCAATATTCTGGTCTGAGACACCTCTTTGTTTCATTTCTTTTACAATATATTCAGCACGATTGTTACTTAATGTATGATTAATATCGACTGTTCCTGTAGCTTTGTCAGCAAATCCGGTAACATGCACTTTTAAATTATACTGTTTAACGACTTTCACTAGCTCATCAAGATTTGCAAGCTGAGAAGTGTCCGTAAGAACAGTTGTTCCAATTTTAAAGAAGAACATAACTGGTGAACCTATGCATTTTTTATGTTTCAGCACAAGATATACATTTCTTGGCAAACGGATGCTGTCTCTATCACTTAAATTTCCTTGTTGTCTCTGTTCCAGCATTTCATTAAGAAGAGATGAATTAACTGACACGGTATCATTAATACCAGGTTTAGAATAAATACTATCTATGGCAGAGGCAACATTCTGAAAATCATTCTCAGATCGAAGGTCATCATCCAGGCGAATTCTGTTTAATAGACTGTTTAATCCACTGTATGAATTAGACGGATAATAGTAGCCTGCCTTATTTATAGAATCATTTGGAAGTGTAATTCCATTCTTTGTTAAACAGGCTTGGATTTCAGGCAATAGTCCTTTTATTTCCAATATTTTTCTTAATTGTGCTAGTATTCTGTCTTTATCCTCGTTTTCTTTGGATAGCCAGATGTTCTTTCTGTATAAGTCTGATTCGTAATATTCATGCTTTATATATGAATTTTTTCTTTCTTTAAATTTGAATGTGAGCCCAGCTGTAATATGGAACATATTGTCTTTTAAAGTTCCATTTGAACCAATGCCGTCAAAGTCCGAAAATGAGGAGAAACCACCAAATTCTAATGTAAATGATAACAAGTCATTTATTCGAATAAGATTTTGTAAGCCATAGTGAATGGCAAAATTGTTTTTATTGGCTGTGAAATTTGATGCCAATCCTGTTCCAATAAATGGCACAAATTCCCAACGAACCTTGTTACTTGAGTATTGTCTTGACGGATTCCATAACACGTCCATAAATGCGCCTAAATACTTATTGTGATTTATATTTCCATTTATGAAATCAAAACCTTGTAAGGTAACACGACCACCAACAGACCTATTAAACCATTTACCGGCCGATAGGCTAAAGACAGGTGTTATTCGACCGAAAAGATCTTCGCATCCAAGTGGTGAGCCAATGAAAGCTGCTACACCTACTGAAGGATTGATGAACCATTCTGAGGTTACATGGTTATCATATAAAAAGGTACCGCACCGGTTATTAATTTCAGACGAATTTTGTGAATCCGTGAATACGAATTCTGGATTGAATTTTACATAAGAAATATTATTTATTCCTCCGGTTGAAGTTGTTCCGACATCTAAACTATCAGAAGGGATAGTATTAATAAGTGATGTCAGGAAAATACATGTTGATAATAAAGTTGTGTACATAAAAATATGAGTTAATTGGTTGATATTACAATGGAAATTGGGACAAAATAATAAAGAAAATATAAGAATTCAATATATGTATAAGTTTAATGTCCTATAATTATAAATAATTAGTAATGATAGAAAAATCATACTTATAAACTATAAATCATACTTATGCATTATATAAAAAAGTGTTTATGTAATATTTAACTCATTTAAACGATAAAAGATATAACAGTTAATTTCAGCACTTTATTGTTATTTATTTACCTGATGAGAGTTCACTTCATTATCTTTGCAGAAAGAATATAAAGTACTAAGTATGAAGAATGATGAATTGTGGGACGAAATAATTGAAGAAATGAGACCTTTATTAATTAAAAGTAAATGTCTCATTAATGATATTCTACAGAGAATGGAAAATTCACAAATAGGTTCTGATATGAATGATAAAATTGAGATATCTGACTTGATTTCATCATTTATAATTGACATGAATGTGTCCAATAAACTATTCTCGTTACTAGAAGAGAAGAATATATATTGGCTGATGTGGGATAAACTTGAATGTGTTTATAATACATCATTAGAGCATAATAAGCACGGCCGAACATCTATATTAAATTTGATGGAAAAATTAATCACAGTCAGCATAAACAACAAGATATTATCTTTAGATGACTGGAATACTTTTTTCCTTAAAAGAAAAGAAGCTGAAAAGATAACTGATGTAGGTGATTTCGTATTTAAGAAAGTTCGTAATAAACTCGTCCCTCCAAAAGAACTATCTGTTTACGACTATTTCTATAATAAGTTCAGTAAGGAAAAAATAGATTTATATCTTGCTGAAGCCAAGGAGCAATTGACACTTGCATGTTCATATAGAGAGCTTACAAAAAAACAAGGTCAAGGTCTTACTAGAGGAATCATAAACTTCATTCATCACTGGCAGAGTGAAGGGCTTCTTAAACCTATGAAATCTGTATATCCATTTTGTATGTGCCTGGAAAAATATTGGGCAGGCTCTATCAATTTAGGTACTCGACAAGGGTTGGAAGCCACGTATAAACAGAGATTGCAATAAGGGTAGAAATTTGATTCTACCCTTAATTTTTATTAATCCCTTTTTTCTCAGTGAGATATCATTAAAACAATTATAAGTGATTTTATGAAAAAATCTGTTGTACAAATTTACCGTTTCTTTTTTATTTTCGTGACTGGTTTCATTAATTGATGTGCCATAAGCATACATCTTCTGGCCCATTGTTTATCATCTTCATCTTCATCACGTCCCCATTTACCAGTGTTGCTACCTCCACCTCCACCAGAACTTTCAGCAAACGAAATAGCCTGGTCTAAGTATCCAGCAAACAACAGTAACGCGCACTTCATGATTTTATCACCGTTTTCTGTCAGATCCTTTAATATCGTACCATTAAAAAACTCAGCATCGGAGATATTTAATTTCGATAATCTTTCACGGAATTCATCATAAATTTCAGGCAGTATAGAATACGAAAGTCTATAGTTAATCTGTTCCTGGATGTTTTCTACTGCTTTAGCATTTTCCCGACTTAATGCTTTTCCCTCAATCCTTTTTTTGTCAATTGAAGCTTGAAGTAGTGACAACTCGTCTTCTGCAGATTTAAGTTTTTCCTTTTTATCAATGATCTTTTCTTCAATTAAGTTAAGCTCATCATTTAGATTCTTTAACTGTTCTTTTATCTCACTCATACTCTCGCTATCACTGTTAATCTGAGATAACAGTTCATCCTTTTTGTTTGATAATTCCTCATGCTTTTTTTCAAGATTATCAATCATTGTAGATAGTGATTTCTTTTTAATCCGTGCTTTATGAATGTCTTTTTGTAAAGAATCAAGTGTTGATTTATTTGTAGAAATATCTTGCTGTAGAATTGTACATTCATTGTCTAGGTCTCTTCTGTATTCTTCAGTAGAGCGATGTCTAGCACCAGTTTCTATTACACTACTTCCTCTTTCTAATCCATATTTTTTGTTGATAACTGATAAGGAAGAATGTAGATCAAGCATTTTTTCACGGAACTCATTTTTTGATGAACCACCAAAGACCATTTTGTATGATATTTTGTTTTGGTCTGTGACAGGTAACACACAGCAATGTATATGTGGATTCATTTCGTCAAGATGAACATAAAAACCTACGATATTATCCTCACCCCATCTGTTGGATACAAATTTGTAAACATCTTTGGCCCAGTCTTCTATATCCTTGCATCTAACAATGGATGAATTATCGGCCCCTTTCTGCAAATCTACCGTTTGATTCCCAAATGCTAATTGGTGCATCCTTTCTCTACTGCCGCCAATAATAAATTTCCCACAAATTCTAATATTCTTGTTTTTCCTGCCATCATTGGGATCATCAAGTCCAAGAGATTTAAGTCTGAGAGCTATTCTTTCGCCCACAGTTCGACTTTTATCTATCTCCTGGACAATCCCTCCATAAGCTATTTCAAAGTTCAATTTTGACCTTGTACGGTCATAATTCCCTTCTTTTTGGCTTTTCTCCCATTTCTCATCATTCCAATTACGCTGGAATTCGTTACTTTCAGCGGATGTTATTCCACTTGATGATTGTAAATCTACAACCTGCTTGTTTAATTTTCCATTCATGATAATCACATTAAAGTATTCAACAAAATTTTTCAGCTTGCTGCCATTTTTTGTATGCTGTAAACCCACCCTTTTTTTAAAAGGGGGAATTAGGCTTCCCCTTAGAAAAGGGTGGGGGAGGGCAAGCCCTCCAAAAAATCTGATTTTTACTAAAGATGCATAGGGAAAGTAACCAACAAATTTCCCCTTGTAATGAATGAAATTCCATTCATTTTCCCTTTATTCAGACTCCAAGTATTTCCTGCCAGTGTGATGAAAATACCCTTTTGAAAGAACATTGCTCATTATCGGTAGAGTTTGAAAGCGCAATATTAATGAGTGGGTCAGATTTTAGTGAATTAAAATATTTCTCTAATAATGACCATTTTCCCTTCATTTGAATAATGAAAATGCTATAAATAAATCTTTCGACATCTTCATTGTAATCATCAGGCCTGCTAAACCTTGGAAACGTATCAATAAACATTTGAAAAACCTGCTGACACATTCTTCTGTTCTGTTCTGTAATTTCGAGTTTATATTTTCCTAACGGTGATTGGACTTCTGTTAGGTAATCTGCTGAGTCTGATACACAACTATCTGTCTGGTAATTTTTGTCATCATTTGTTGAGCAAAAATTCTTGTTTTTGTCTGTTACTTCAAACAGACAGTTCAGTTTGATTATAGTTGTAAGTTTGTTGGATACTCTGCATATCAAATTCCGTTTCTCAAGCCCGTTAAGGAAACTTATTACTGTTTTTCTGTTCAGATGCCAACGGGCTACTAGATTGATGATGGATACTTCTACCTGACCAGGTTCAAGAGATATTTTTATTCCACGCTTAATTGTTTCCTTTCTTTCCTCTTTTGCTTGATTTACCAGGTCTATAAACAAATCAAATCTGTTATATACATTAGTTGATTGTTTCAACCAAATCAAATCATCAATTTTGAGAATAAGTGAACTTTTCATGATTGAGATACTTTATGATTTTTTTAACTTTCCAAAAATAGTCACTTATAAAAGGGGAGAATAAGGATTTTCCTATAAATGACTTTCAAGTATTTCATATGAAAGAAATTAAAGAGAAGTTCTCTATATTATTTTAAAAAAGGGAAGATATTTACCAGTTATAAAAACCTGTTCCAATATAAGAACATGTCTAGAGTTCCATGCATATAAAAGGGAAAGCCGGATTAAGGTCATAAAAAAAGGAGCAGCATTTCTGCTACTCCCAGAATGTTTCTTCGGATCATTTTTCTTTTGGGTCCGGAACGAAAGCTTCTACACTCGTGGCGACAATATAGTAATATGGTTTATCGTTTATCAGATTTCCTTTTCTGAATCCTTTTACAACAAGTGGAGCGCCTTTCTTAATCAGGTCAAATACATTCTTATCCCAGGTCTCAACATTGAAGAACTCGGCAACGGATTTTTTTTCTCCCTCTTGTGTTGTCTCGTAAACATAATTTACTGCAACGCTGAATGTCGCTTTCTGCTTACCTGTGCTGAAAGAATAAAGTTTTGCATCAGCAACACAATTCCCTGTAATCTCAAAATTGTTAACTCGTTTCATAATCTATAATTTTTAAGTTGAAAAATAAATTAATTTTATGACAGCTTATAAAGACAAAACAAAGGAGCGAACAAGGCTTCACAAGGAATTACGCAACATTGTAAAATGTCGGAAGAATTCTGCTGTGAATATACTTCAGCCTTGATCGAGGGTACCGCCTCCATAATAAAGTTTTGTCATAACTTTGCTGGAATAAAACGATTTATTTCACTGGAAAATTAGATTGAACGAGTCAATTAGTGGTGATGGAAGGTGAATATTCTGATGAAATATTTCTTTAAGTATTGAAAGTAAGACTGAAAGAGTATAAGGCAGTTTTGTAGGATACAATAGTACAAAAGGGAACAAGCTGTGTTCTATAAAAGGGGAAAGAGATATTTCTATAAAAGGTGGGTGGCCTGTGTTACTGAAGCAGCTTGGGCTACTTCAGCAACAACGGATTGGTTCGCATTGTTTTCAGGTTGAGAAAGATACCATGATAGTTCAATATGCCTTCACGGAAGAGACTCCATAGTATAGCTGACCCCAACTGCGCAAGTGTAGAATTGATAAACAAATCCTGCTTCTTCAATGCTTCTGCAAGAGAGCAACTTGGTCCACTTTCGTTTTCATCAATCTGTGTCAAATCATACAGATCCATGATTGTGGGCAGCTTGCTCACGACATTATACGTGCTTTTCTTTGGCTGAGCTATTTTCTTAGGTGTTCCGAGTATCACCTGACCGCTTTTGGCAGAATTACCGAAATCGAGCCAGTAATATGGATTTGTCAGGTAGTTTGCCGAATAGTTTGATTTTAGGCTATCATTTATCAATAGTCTGCTTTTGACAGTATCAACACAACTAACCGTAATGTTAGCCGGTGTAGAGTGTAAATTATAAAATTCCGGTACAGCATCCCAATCAAGACCATAAAAACGGTTGACACGTGTGGCAAGACAAACTGCCTTGTTTAATCCAATATCTGCCGGACTAAACATCTGCCGGCCGATATTGCTTTCGCTTACCGTATCGGCATCATAGCATGTAACTGACAGTCCCGGATGCCCCAGTTTGTATAACGCTGCATCTATGCGTGCAAGTGCGTCAAGAACCTGTGAGCCTGTACCTCCAAGTCCGATAAGATTGACTGAAATTCTGTGTTGCGGATTAATTATATATTCACAGGTAAAATGTGCCTTTGGTTTTTTCATCATTTTATAAAATCTTTAAGGGTAAACGGAAGTTCTATTAATTCACTGGCTGGGAATTTCTCCTGCGATGCCTGAAGTCTCTTTGTCAGTACAGCAAGATTAGACTTTACAGGGTTTTCAAGAATATGTGAAAATTCAGATTGCCAAAAGAGTTTCTCCCAATACTCAATGACATTTGTGTATGTATAATCACTTATATTTTCCAGCTTGGCATTACCCAAGCATACATATGTGCTTGCAACATTAAAGAAAGGTGCCATGTAAAGTTTCCCATTGGGGTATGAACCCTTGAAAGCATACATTGCAAGCTGATTACCCCTGACAACATATAAAAGTGGCGGGGTATAGAGTTCTCCGTTAGGAATACCCAAAGAGGATTTAAAATAATGCATTTTCTTCTGTGCCGGTTGATACCATACAAACTTTTCAAAGCCTGTTCTTCCGTCTGCATATATCAAATTCCGTGGGATAGCGCCGTGGAGTTCCATTTTGTTTGATTTCAAATCCATAGAAAGTATATCCCTGATACAGTCTTCTGACACTGGTACTCCTGCGGTCATTCGTCCATTTACTATATCACGCCTTTCAAGATAGATATTCTTTTTTTTCTCGTCAGAATATACTATAAGTGCCATTCGTGGCTTTAATGTATTATTGATAAAATCTGTGTTCATATTAAACGAAAAAAACTGATAATAAATCATTAACTATATAATCATACCATAAAAACGGATAATTTGCGTCAGGCAGCTTTGACATAGGTCTATCCAATGTCAGCAATTGCGCTATACATGGTTCAAAAGTGCCTAATTGATTCAGATAATCTGATTTAATGTTAAACAACTCGTTCATTAAAAGTTCATCATCAAGTCCATAATGAACCATAATTGTTTCTTTCCACATTCCTCTTTCATCATAATATGTATCATCTAAAATACCGTTGTTATCAGCAGGACAGCAATACTGCAGAAGTGTATTGTCTTTCATTAACTGCAAGCCTCTCAGTAAACATTCTATCTGCATTTTTTCTTCTGTAGTCTTGTATGGAAACTTCGACAAATCTTCATAAAGCTGCTCTGTAGTGATGGTTTCATAATATGATTGTATTTCCTTAAAAATAAGAAAAGCCTCACTGTTTTTTTGTGAATACATTTTGATGACTTCTGTAAATTCAGGTGAAAAATCTTCTTCCTCGTCCTTACGATATTCAATATCGTCTTTCATCGTTTCAAAATCAAAAGTCTCAGAAACATAGGGAAGATTGTTCTCGGTCATCATTAAAGCTATGAATTGGAGAAACATCTTTCGGATATCCTTGTCAAGTCTTTGGGCAGCAGCTACAGGAATAAATACAAAATCGTTCCAACACGGGTCTGAAAACTTATAAACGGAAAAGCAAAAGCCTTTGTCTGAGCATGATATGTCCAGTTCCTGACAATCCGGCAGACTTTCTGAAAATCTGTTCGTCAAGCCAATGAAATCATTACTCCAGTTTCCTGTAGGCTCGAATGAGAATTCAATACCATAGAGTGAGAGATATTTTGTGGCACATTCTATCAATGTTTTCAGATTTATATTCTTATCCATAGACATCATATCAGGTTGAGATATGATGTCTATCAAACGAACAGGAGCGATAATCTCATTCAGGAATGAGTAATCTGATACCACTTTGGCAATATCCGTTCCATTCGGACGGATATTCCGGTGTGGTTGTTCTGTCTGTTCTTTTCTTTTAACAAGATGTTTCCCAGTCGTATATGTAGCGGATTTTTGCATACTTGTGTGTTCATATAAATTAACCTTTAGTTCCAATGGTTGTTTTGAATTCATACTCCAACTGACCTTCTTCGGTCAATCTCTGATGAACATTGCTTGTTGTGAGTTCAGGATATGTTCCCGAATAAAACAATAATACTTCGTCAGGTGTCATTTCCGGATTTGGATCTGCAAGCACCTTGTCATTGAACTTGAATGTTCGTACCAATCCTGTTACTTGTAATGCCATATATCAAATTATTTATTGGAACAGAGTTCCACTGTTAAGTTCTATATTTATCTTTTCTCTCAGTCTGTTGCATTTGTCAATGTCTGCACCTTCCATAGCGGACACTTTTTTAAGCAATAATGCTGCCTCCGAATATTTCTTCTCATTGAACAGGGTTTCTACCTTTGAGAATTTCTCATTAAAGGACTTTTGTTGCGCATCCTCTTTTTTCTTTGCTTCTTCGGCTTCCTTGGATTTTGCTTTCATTTCTTCTACTGATTTCTCATATTCAGCCATATTGGTCATAATGCCAATGGTCTTTTGCAAGGGTGAGCGTACTGTCTGAATAAATCCCTCTTCAAATTCTTCCGGTGTACCGCATATGACAATAGGTGTAAGTTTGTTTTTTGCTTCATCTTTCAAGCCGGATTTGTTGGGAATAACCGAAACAGAAAGTTTGTCATTAATTTTGGTCAGAGTAATTGAAATCATATCTCTGTCTGACATCAATTCAAATAATTCTTTAAACATAAGCACTGTTTTTTTATTTCCCTATACTCTTACTTACAGGGAAGTTGTTTATTATTTCTGCATTAAGCGGTAGTGGCCGTTTCAAGACAAGTTTTTCGAGCAAATACTCTTTCTTCAGAAAGGAAGATTTGTGAAGAAACACAACTTGGCAAGAAATACCGGACACTCCGAACTTCGCAGAATAATAATGAACGGCTTCCTGAGTGTAAGATATATGATAGAAATAGACTTGTATAAAAGGGAGGATTGAAGAAATATAAGTGGGAGGAAGATACGATATAAAAGGGAGGGATGGAGAGGCTGTGTTTAGACAGCCTGCATCCTCATATTGATATTTGATGACAAATAATCTATCAACTTGTCGAGCCACAGAAAACATTCCGGCGGAAATTCATTCTCTGACAGCAGACAGTCACCTTCGGATGTTCTCACACTGACACTTAGCTCATCATTAGCATAGGTTATACTTCGGGCAACGCCTGAATGAATATTACCTGTAACGTCCGTCCAAGACAAAGCCAAGGGGCATGTGTCATCAATTTCTATAAAATTGATCTGATTACTTCCAAGCAAAGATTTCAGAGTCTGTTTGGATTTCTGTCCGAGATTGGTCAGAATGTTACCAACTGTTCTGACCGGTTTTGCAATGTTCATCATGGTTATAATATATTATCAGTAAAACAATCAAAATCAACTATATAAAAACATTCTGTCGGGCTTGGCTTCAACAAACCCAGAAGGTCGTTTATGCCAGATACATAGTAGAAAACGAAGCCGTCTGTAGTATCATTACTGTCAACCGTCATGGATATATAGGTATCGAAACTGTTGCCGTCGTCCGTATAGCGAATTGTGACACCGGCAAAGCCCGGTTCATGACCATATATTCGGGTAAATTCACTCCATTTTTTCTTGATTTTCTTAGTGAGTCTTTTCCTGTTCATAATGCATATACTTTTTAAGTTCCTTTCCCTTATGTCCGTTGTTAACGGATGAAGGAATATTTTTTAATGCCCGAAATGTTGTGACGTGGTGCAGCCAAGGAAGCTGAGTTGAATACTCTTTGCCTGCAAAGGAAGATTCTACTCAAGCAAGTCCACGTGCCTTGGCAACACCACAAGGAGCAACAGAAATTTGCATTGAAAAAATATCCTTTCATCATGTAACATGATGAATCAGACGATATAAAAGGGTAGATGAGAGGTATAACCAAAGGGCGGTCATCATACAGGCTCCAGGGATTGCTATATATGCTTTCCTCTTAAGGCTGATACTTTTGCAGATTGCTTTAGCACTTGTGCCAAGGCATCCTGCAAAAATGGAGTATCTGCCTCAAATGAAAAATGTTGTATACATAGCTATCCAGGGAGCTACGAGGTGATGTGTAAAAGAGGGAAAGGGTATAACTATATAAAAGGGAAGAAGATTTGGGTACAAGAAAGGGGGTCACCCGGCATGGGTTGTTTTGTCATCTTCGGAGCAGAGGCAAGTGAGGAGTGTGTCCGTTTCAGAGCAGGCTCATCCTGACTTCAAGGAAGTCTGGTAATGCCGTAAGCCCTGAAACGATAAGACACTCTCTTCACCTGACGGAGAGCAGAAGTAATGACAAAGCTCTCATGCGTGAGGTGCTTTATAAAAGGGAAGATCCGGCATGAGGGGTAAAAGAAACCCCATACCTGCGGCTATACAGATATGGGGTAAAGGCTTGGGTATCTAATCAGGCGGCCTTGGGTTCTTCGACCGCCTCGTTTTCTTTCAGGGATTCGTCAATACGTTTCTGCAACAGACTACATTCTGTTTTGAGCCTTGACAGTTCCTCTGACTTAGGCCATTCTCGTGAAAGGATGCCTTGAAGAACAGGGATTTCCGCTTTCATCCGCTCGATTTCTTTCTCTTTGCGAGCCACCAAATCCCCGATTCTGGAAAGTGTCTCAAATGGGTATTCTGCTGACTGCTTGAACCCGAGCGGTAACGCACCTGTAGTACCGCAACGGTATTTCAGACCGCTTTTTCCTTCGACATAGAAAGAATTGTGTTCAAAATTGCCTGACCAATGGAATACACTCTTTACAAACAGGTTTAGCCCCATTGCATTACCGATACATTTAAGCTCATTGCCACGGTAACGCTTAGAAATCTGATGAAGTGCCTTTCCGGTCTCTTCCTGACTGAAAGTCTGGACGCCCTCGATAGTGACTTCTCTACTGCCTGAATACTGCCTGAAGTATTCCATATCGGCATTGACACCGGCGATAAAGCGCTGTGCCTTTTCAATGTCTTCTGTGTGCTGTGCAATCGTTTTCTCGGCTTTGAAACGCTCCTTGTTGAACATGGACTGCTCTTTCTGCAACTGCATGATTTTGTTGTCGAGTTTGGTCTTGTTAAGCAAATCATTGTTACCAGAGAGTACAGCCACGAACTCGGCAAAGTTCATACCGTTGTTTTCATCCATGCTATCCTCGTCCATTCTGCGGACTGCAACCGTACCGTTATTAATCTGACTAATAAACAACTGCTTATTTTTCAAAAGATTAAACTTGTAGGCATCAAGGGTTTTCTCTGTACCGTAAATGATTACATCGACCGTATTGTTACCCCACAACTTTACTCCGTTGCCTTTGCGGACTGCTCGTCCGTCACGCTGCTGCAAATCAGCCGGACGATCGGGTAGGTCAAGGGCATTACTGCCCTCTTCCCCCCTCAGAACCGTACATGAGGGTTTCCCCTCATACGGCTCAAGCTTTTCTAAGTCTCTGTTTATATGCAGAGACCGGCTCATACTACTTCTTGTTTCCATTGGTTTTACGGGATAATTTGAAACATTCGTCATGAACCAACAGATTGCATTTCCGTCCGTCTTGGACGGTTGGCATTACGTTCCATGCCTTATGCGTGTCAATCGGTTCACCACATATCGGACATTTCCGACCTTGCTTTTCCCATAGGTAAAGCAGGGACTTACGTCCTTTCAGTGTCACAAGCATCTTTGACTTCATTCTTTTATTGAAGTACAGGCGGCAGTCTGCGTCAAACGGATTCATGTCCCCCTTTATCTGCGTATATTGCAGGAAAGGAAACGAAGATGCCAGTTTCAACAAGGTAAGTTGGTCTTCTTTGCCGTTTGATTTCTTGAACTTAGCCGCAAAAGTCCAGCTGTTCCCTCGGATATTGTGCCAATAACGGTCTTTTATCCACCGTTTCCCTTTCTTGGAATGACGGCGTTTAGCCCATTGCCACAAGGCGAGAAATATCTGATGGTCAATTCTGTGAAAAGAATCACGTGTCGCCCCATGCTGATAATATGCTCCCCATCCTCGGATTTTAGCATTCAACATCCTGATTAATGATTCCTGCTTGCAACCCTTATGGCCTTTTGTCACCTTACGGATATTCTCCATAAAGCGTTTTTCGGCTTTCTTGGTCGGCTTGGTCAATATTTCATTGCCGTATTTGCAGATATTGAAACCGAGAAAATCGAAACCGTCACGGATATTGGTTATCACCGTCTTTTCTTCTGATAAGGTCAGACCTCTTTCAGACATAAAGTCGGCTACCAATGGCTTGATTTCCTTTTCAAGTGTTTCACGGTTCTCGCAGGTAATTATAAAGTCATCAGCGTAGCGGACAAGATTCACCATTGGCGAATATAACTTGCCTTTGATTCTAACTCGTTTATATTTCTCTGCAAGGACTTTCTGCAATCCGTCCAATGTCATATTGGCAAGCGTGGGAGAGATAATACCACCTTGTGGTGTTCCCTCCTCTGTCGGGAACATCTGTTTGTTGAAGATATAGCCGCATTTCAACCATTTTCGGAGCATTGCCTTATCCATAGGGATGTTGGCAAGCAGCCATTCATGGCTGATATGGTCGAAGCACCCCTTTATGTCACCCTCCAGAATCCATTCGGGAGAATAGCCTTTTCGGAGAATGTTATGGCATTGCATTACCGCATCCATACAGCGACGTTCCTTGCGGAAACCGTATGAACGTGTGTCGGCTGTTGTTTCCGACACTGGTTCCAATGCCATGAGGTAGAGTGCTTGCATGGCTCTGTCTTTCATTGTCGGTATTCCCAACGGTCGCAGTTTGCCATTACTCTTTTTGATGTGGACTCTTCTCAATGGCTTCGGCTGGTAGCCTCTGCGTTTGAGTTCGCTTATCGCTTGTGTTTTTGCTTCGGGTTTCTCCCATGTTTCCATGTCCACCCCGGGAGTGTTGCCACCTCCATTAGAAGTAACTCTCTTTACGGCTAAGGCTTTTGCGTAAAAAGAGTGGGTCAGCGTCCACTGCAAGGCTTTCATCTTGCCCGGTCTGCCTTCCTTCTGAGCCTTTACAATACGCGCTTGTAGCTTTCTGACAGCCAACTCCGCCTTATTCCAGTCTATTCTGTCCCAAAGTGTTTGCTGATTGTCAGCAGGCGCACACGATGTCTTGTTTTCGTTCATTTGCTTTCCTCCTTTTGAAAGTTCTAAAAGTTAATTGTAAAGAATCACCATTTGACAACATTCGGTTTTGATTGCCTCCCTAATGTCGTCACAGAAGTCTGCCCACTTTCGTGTCGGATGATGTCGCCCACATCAGCTCGTGATGTCGGTTCAATCCGTATCCGCTCCATTACAGAACGGCATTCGCTTTTTCTGTTATCTTATACCTGCACACCATTCGGCTTTCATTGCTGTCAGCTTACCTGCCATTTTTTACATGACAGGAGATATACAGGCTTACCATGTTCCACATAGATAACTAACGGATAGGTTAGGTTCTGTCTCATCCTCCGGCGGTGCTTATATCCGTGTAATCCTACCATGGAGAGGATTAACCGACCGCTTCCCTTTTGGGTAGAGTGTGCCAGTATCTTACACTCTTTCGTGACATTACGAAGTTTACTAACAGTTCGCTTGCGCTAACCATACTATCCAGCCTCGCCACTCTACGGTATGATACTAACCGTACTTGACTTCCCCTCACGGTTCTGTCTTGTCTTGCGAAAGTGTACTTTGTCCCGACCGCTTAATACAACATTAAGGTGCACCGGTCGGTAGGCTACCGCTGACGGAACAGCGGGTTAAAACTGATACCCGTAAGTATCATTCCAACAATTATCTATGCGACTTCATGTCGCACCCAAGGAATATCAAGATGATGTACTGCAACCGCTCTCTGCTGGGCATTGACACCTGTTCCCAACATACTGGTTGAACCGAAAAGGACACGTACTTTTCCAGAGTTCATATCGTTAAACAGACGGTCACGCGCAACCTCTGTCTTGACAGTCTGAATGAACCTGATTTCATCTTTGGGGATTCCATAGACATTAATCAGCTTGTCGGCAATATCCTGATAGATATTCCACTCGTCCGGCTTGTAGGTACTCAAATCACTGAACACAAACTGCGTACCTTTCTGCTCGTTGAAACGGCAATAATACTCATAAATCTGTCGGGCGCACTGGCTGGCCTTGTTCTGCGGATCATCGGTGAACTTATCACCCAACATACGCATGTCAAGTGCCATTTTGCGGGCAATGTCTGTCGCAATAAGCATTTTGGCCTTATCCAGATTTTCCGGTTCGGGCATGTCGAGACCCAAATCATCCCAAACGCCTGTCTTTGCAAAAGAAATGAGTCTGTTAATCATTTCTTCCTGTGCGAGTGTCGGCTTGCTGTTGAGGAAACGCACATTCTTGTCGGGAATATCAAGATGCATCATTTCGGCAGTCCTGTAGTCTGTAATCTCACGCAAGAAAGCTGCGAGTTCGGGAACTTTGATATAGGTACGGAAACGCTCTTTTCTGCGGATTGAGCCTGTGACGCTCAACTCATAATCAGCACTCTTTTGTGTGAAAATTGCCGCCCATGCATCGAAGCAGTTTACACACTGGCGAGAAAGCTCATTAGGACGCAAATACTTGAACAGCACATAAAGCTCTGTCAGTGCATTAACAACAACCGTACCAGAGAGGAATGTCGCTCCCAAATCCTTACCTGTGCGCATCTGAATATCTCTGATTGCAATCAGCAGGTTCATAGCACGCTGCGAACCCTGATTGTTGCCGATACCTGCGACACGTGTATGTCGGGTCTGGAACATAAGATTCTTGAAAAAATGGCTCAAATCCGGAATTTTGGATTTATCGCATTATCATAACTTTTAGGAATTTCATAAATTTTGCATTATGATATTGATT
>ERZ779645.31-NODE-31-length-77197-cov-2.788727_pt1 | contig 77197 bp, 102 predicted proteins | sample MGYA00511103_ERZ779645 | MGnify/ENA primary metagenome ERZ779645 (study PRJEB29588, sample SAMEA2158521) | human gut metagenome | biome: human gut; feature: human-associated habitat; material: faeces | place: Denmark | collected 2008/2010 ...
GGTATTTACAATTATGGTTTTAGTTGCATTTAAGTTAAGTCCTTCGGAGTTCGTTATGTTCAACGCTACTGTATAGAATCCGGACTTTTCATAAGTATAAGTAGGTTGTTTAACATCATAAACGGACCCCTTATCATCACCAAAGTCCCAGTCAAAAATGGCCTTGGCTGGGACTTTGGTTAATACTCTAAATGAAACTTCCAGACCATTCGCAATAGCTACAAAGTCTAGATTGTCCATGGTATCTTATTTTTTAGATTCTTCGAACTCTTCCAACAGAACCTGAATCAGAGTTTCAACTGTATCACCTTTGTCGGCAACAATTTCGTGACGAGCAGCGATAAGGGTTGCTTCTTCGAGAGTATAGGCTTTGGCAATCTTTTTGATTTCCATACCTTTTTCGAACTGAGCCTTCAGTTTCTTTTCCAACTTATCGATGTCATCATTGGAGTATTTGTCGACAGCTTTCTTATCAAGAACCAAACGCAGGTGACCTGAATTCAAAGCCATCTGAATCTTTTTAGTTCTGTACTGTCGAGCACTCAATTCTTTTTCTTCTCCTCTACAAATTGTAATACCTGTAGATTGGTCATGGAAGCTGTAAGCTTTAGCACCTACAGTTACTTTATATTTATCCATAATTTTACTAAGTTTTTAGATGTTTAAAATTAGGGGTAGGTCCTCGCAAAACCTACCCCATTGAGAAATGGAATTATTTGTAAAATAAACCAGGTGTAGTATTACTCAAGGTTAACCAAGAGATATGGGTCAATGTTCATAAATTCAGGGAATCCGAACTCGGTGAACTTCTTCTCTGCAGACAGAATCAATGCAGCATCCTGATACATCTTAGAGAAGCCTGTAGTCAGAGTAGCATAGATTGCCTGAGTTTGATTTGATACGATTCTTTCTGATTCAAGCATCAACTGTTTTGCAGTCAGCTTAATCAAGGCAGCAGTTGTATCAATCAACAGCAAGCCTTGGTCGGGTGTACCCGGGTGAATGTAAAAGTTAGCATTCTTAGGTACAGGAGACTTCACATTCAGTGTAGCTTCAGTTGTACCAGAATGACGTTCTTTGAATTCCGGCAAGTTCAGCATTTCAATTGCTTGGTCTTCACCACCAATCATAGTAGTAAAGTTACGTCCCATACGAGCAGCTCTTACCCAGATATGCAGCAAATCTTTGTAAGTGATACCATTCGTAGTTTCGTATACACCGATAACCGGAGCAGATTCTGAACCATCAGGTTTGTTACCGTTGATAACAACATCCATTGCCAAAGTATCCATTGCATAACCCAGCTGAACACCGAAGTCACGAAGGTAGATTGCCAATACATCCAGAGATACATAGTTACGAACTTCATCAGTAAGTTTAAATCCCTTACCAATTTTGAAGAGACTTACTGATTTCTGTCCAAAGCTTACATCTCCCAATGGGATAGTTTCTGCTTCGTTAACCTTTGCAGGAGCAGCATCGGACATATTAATCATCGGCATGATTGCGCTAAGACCACTGATTGACTGGTCAGATGCAATAATCTCCGGATAGAATGGAGCCTGGCGCATACCAAGAGTGATGGCAGAACGAATGATTTCCGGAACAATCCAACGAACATCTTGCTGAGGCATTGTGAAGATGTTTTCCATTGTGTCGATTTTCGGATTGATATCCAACTTCTCGAACAATTCATCTTGGGTAATACCCCATTTACCAGTGGTAAGTTCACCTAATGTGATGTCCACAGGTTTTTTGTTCTGTGAACCTTGACGGTAAGCATCCAACTGCTGTACCATTTGAGGAAGTTCTTTTGCGAAGTCTTCTCTCTTCAATTTTGAAATATCAACTTTTTCCATGTTTCTTCTTCTCTTATTTAATAAGTACTTGAATTACCTCGTTTGCCTCATCTGCAGGTATGATGGCAATGAAAGGTGTAGCATCTGTTGACTGATTTGCTTTTACAAATCTGTCGTTCAGCAAGTCACCAGAGGGAACTACATATCCTGCTTTTAAGTCAGCAGCATTAGATACCCAGTTACAAATCATGTAACCTTCTACAGCAACAGTTACCTCTACTGGGAATTTGTTCTGTGCCTGGTAAGCAGGATTTACATTGTCAGTTACTGCCACTCCGATATATACCTGAGTAGATTTAGTGTAAGGTTCAATTAAACCGTCTTCTCCAAGAGCTACCGGCATACCTTGCAAAATTGTTTCACCATCTTTTACACAAAAAGCTTGGTGCAATTTGTGTGATTCACTTTTGTAAATCACCGCTCTCGGGGTCTTTTCCCCAAACAGCGTCATTGGCTGGTCTTTGTTTACGATTTTAGTCATAACAGTGATATTTATCAATTATTACTTGAATTTCTTCTTATACAAGTCTTCGAGGGTTTCCGAAGTAGACTTGGCTTCTGCATTTGAAGTAGTTGCAGGTTTCTGAGTTCCAGTCTTTTCATCAGTCTCTGCAACAGAAGAAGCACGGCTTACATCATGAGAACCACAGCTTGCACATACCATTGGGAATTTTTCTTCCAGACGACTCTGATAATCCTTAGTTAAGGAGATGAGAGTAACGATGCCAGTAGTTTCGGCATTCAACATTGTAACAATAGTTTCATCGGCTTTATCACCCATCAACTTCTTGTAAGTAGTAACAGCATTTTCACGGAGAGAAGCAATGTGATTCTTTCCTACAGTTGCCATTTCCTTCAAGTTTGCAACTTCTGCATTCAGGTTGGTAATCTGTTCTGTAAGAGAAGATTTCTCTGTAGTAAGATTATCTACCGTTGTCTGAAGACTGTTTTTGGATGATACCAAGCTTTGAATACAAGAAATAACTTCTTCCTGAGTCATTTCTTTGCCCTCTGCCAGAGATAACATATTATCTCCGAAAAGCTTTTCTAAAAATTCTTGCAATTCTTTGTTCATATTTTCTTTATTAGGATTATGATTTTCTTGGGTACCATTATCATTAAAAGAATCTGGAGTATTGTCCTTTTCTTGGAATGAGTTGAAGTCCGTTTTGTAGTCAGTAAAGAAGTACTGTTTGGACTTGTCATCCCGATATTCCTCATAAGAAGACCAGGTTCTTTTTGCAAAGGTTGGATTAATGATTTTACCATCTTCACCAATCTTTTGAGCAAATGAATCAGCTCCATGAGATACCAGGGATGTTTCCATATATCGAACTACCTCAGTAACTATTCTACGAACCATTTCACCTTTAGAGTCATAAGTACCAAGTTTTTGATAGAATTCACCATCTTCCATTCCTGGGTGTGATTTATCCCACTTAAACTGTACTGTTACCGAGTTACTATGAATTGAAGGAGGTTCCATGAGAATACCTCTAGCAATTCTTGGGTTAGCTTTACCATCAATCTTCAAAATACCGTTGATACCTGCAGGTATAGTAAAGCTTCCATCCTTATAAGACTCCTGCCACATTACTTGAGATACAGCTCCAATTGCATTACCAATATTTGTTTCATGGTCGCAATTTACTGTTTGTCCAAGTAACATTCTCATAGAAGCCTTAAGTACTCCATTCTGACCAAAGTCAGTAGGATTCCAGTTCTTAGATACAATCGTTTCAGAAAGTAATCTGAACATAGGTTCAATGAACTCTTCATCCTTTGGAGTAAGTTCTGATTTATCAAGGTTTGGATAATAGGTATTATAATCTATATCTCCTCCCCAAAATCCAAATTGAGCAATGGTATCCGGTGTCGGAGTCTTCCATTTGTAATAATTCTCTGAGAAAGCCTGGGCTCCAACTGATTCTGGGATATACCCAGCCATAATGGTATGACCCTGGCCAATCACCATTGAATCAAGATGCTCTTTGTTTTTCTTAGTAAATTTACTCATCTTGCTTTTGTATTTTGGTCTCCACGAGATGGAGCCGGATTAGTTTTATCTCTTGACCTACGAGCAGATTGGTTTTTATCATCCTGCCTTTGCTTCTTCTTAGTTCCCTCTTGAGGGTCTGAATTACCCTTAGCAAATTGGTCCTCAAGTGAAACTCTTGGTTCGTCTTCATCAGGAGAATCATAACCCATTGCCCAAGCATATTGGTCTTGGCTAATGATACCAGCCTTATATAATAAATCCAGATTTTGGATTTTATACTGAAGACCTTGTTGAACCTTAACTTCGTCGGAGATAGTTGAAGTTCCCCATGATATCTTTATTCCCTTATTATCAAAGCCTGCCAGACGCAGTTCTAGAGAATAAAGAAAATCCAATACATAAGTTACAAGCATTTGGATATTTTTTAACTGGCTAATTAACTTAGACAGCATTATACCCGTTGCTCCTTCTCCTGTTGTTGAACTAACTCCGATAAGGTTTCCATTAACTCCCAAACCATTTGCAACTGATTGCTGATTCATATTCCAGGGTTTCTCAATATTACCAAGTTCCTTGGTAGTTGAATTGAGTTTAAACTCATGGTCATCAATGTAACCAGTTACTATACCGTCTTTCATACCATTACGAAGATTTCTTTTCAAATCTTTTAATGTACGTTCAAGACGGGATTGATAAGCTTGTAAGCTTTCATTTGGATTCTGGTCTGGTTTAGTCATCTTAGCTTCCAAGAATCCTACCATACCAACCATTTCCATGATGTGTTTGAAGTTAACCTTCATATCATGTTGGCCTTTTAATGAATCCAATGCTGCCATAAATGGTGGAATCCCATAAGGTTCATCGGTATCATTAAACATACCAGCATACACATAAGTTTCTGGGTTTAGTTTGATATAATCTTGGTGCTTTACGAAGTAATTCTTATTCCTCTGGTAAGGAGAATATACTCCATTGTTCTCTCTTTTGAAAACAATGTTCTCGGGTCTAAGGAATAAGACTGTATCCAAACCATCCAACATATCATTAGGAACTCCTTCAACGGATATAGCTCCACTAACAAGGCATTGTACAATCATCTTATTAACTAGACCATCTATACCAGCAGTATACCTAGACCATTTCTTAGTAGCTTCAGTAAGATGTTTTCTCATCTTATCTGCTTCAGCATCTGAGTTGTTTGGGAATGTTACCGTATGACCAGTATTTGCCAACTTAAACATATCCTGCAAAGCAATGCCCATATCCGGATTTACCTTATATAAATCACGAATCAAAGGGATTACTTCAACACGAAAAGAAGGGTCTACCATTACGGTCATCCCTTTCAGAGTACTGAGTAAAGAGTTATCTTCATCCACTGATACTCTACCAGGAGATATAGCAGCAGCTTTTGGCTTGCTTGGCTCCTTGTTTGATTCAGGAGGTGGGTCTTTCTTTCTACCCCAACTCCAATTAAAATTGAGCTTTTTCATTTCGGTTGTACTATTACGTTAGTTTTTCCTTTTCTTATGTGATTACAGATTGCTTTACCGAATATAGAGTCATCTGCATATACATCCCCTTCTAGGTCTACATCTACTGTAGAGTTGTTAGCTCTATGCTTACCCATTGCAACTGGCCTACCTAAACCATCATATATGAAGGTATATGCTTCTTGAACAAAGAAAGGGTCTTTAACAGTGATATTATCTTCTCGAATATCCTGTTCAAGTCCCTCTACAATAACAGAACGGTTCTTTTGTGTAGTTAACCATCCTGGAGATTTATCTACCTCAGGTCTAGATTTACCTTTCTTCTTAAGCATTTTCTGATAGTAATACAGTTTTGGATAGCCTTCAGTTTGAAGAGCAGAAGTTACTGCTAATCCAACATCGTTGGATTCTGGAGCAATAGTGGCAAAGTTAAATAAATGCCCGGTATCTCCAAGCAATCTTGCATACTTATCTACTGAAAGTCTACCTTTAAATACTGCTTGTTCTTCTCCCTGTTTGTCCATGCAAGTAAATGCAGAGTAGTCAGAAGACCTACCAGTTGAAACGTCGGCACCAATGAAATATTCCTTATCTGGTGCTGGTTCTAAGAATTGCCGATATTGACCATTGAATCTTTTCTTAATAACCGGATAATCACTAAGACAGTCTTCGATAGCTTTTATGTCAGCTAAGTCGAAGACCGTATTTCCAGATGATAAGAAGTCACCATCAATTTCTTGTGCAGTTCTTTTGGTTCCCAAAGCAGAAGACATTTCATTGTACCAATTAATATCTCGTTCTGGGTGCATTTGCCAATACAATCGTAGTGGGTTAAATGGGTTTCCACCTGCAATAGCATCAACCCAAGTTGAGTGGTAGAAGTTACCAACTCCATAAGGAGTGGAATTGATGATAGCAGCTCCACCAGTGGAAAGAGTAGGAAAAGCGGCTGCCCAAATCTGGGCTGCCCATCTAACTACTGCTGCTTCATCAATTACCAATAAGGATAGAGATTCCGAACGACCAGCTTCAGAAGACGTTGGGATAGATTCTATGAATGAGCCATTATCAAACTCTATCATTGATGCAGAACCATATTCTCCAGAACGTCCATTAATAATCGGTGTCTGTAAATACCATGGCAGGTTTTTGTACATGAACTTAATCTTCTTTAGTACCTTCTTTGCTGTTGTGTCCTTGATTGAGATAATGTTAATCTTCTTGTTAGGATGATACATTGCCAACCATAGGCAGTACATAGATATAAGCTCCGTAATACCTGCCTGCCTGAACTTAAGCAGAATATTGAAACGTTCTTTTACGAAGTTATACAGAACCGATTTTTGATACGGGTAAAGTTCAAATCTTACCTTTCCCCTCATAGGGTGTATCACATAAGTGAAAAGGCTAAAGTAAAAAACATCATTACTAACCTTAGCAAGTGTTGCTAGTTCTTCCCTTGTGAGAGCAGATGTGTTAGTTTCTATGTTAATCTTCTTTGCCATAATCAAAAGTTATATGTTACTGAAAACTCTAAGTCAGCTTTTATTCCCGAAAAGAACTTCGGATAATGAAAAGCATTTATACCAAGTTTATAATTGAAATTAGTAGTCTTGATTGAAAGGCCTGTCCCTATGTCTAACATTTGATTAAAGACCCTATATTTACCATAAACGTATGGACTTAGAGTTAGTTTTCTAATTCTTTTTTGAGTTAATTGACCTTCATACCAATTGTACTTATACTTATCTAAGTCCATGTTAAACATTCTCGTTGAATAGGAGTTTGTTTCTTTGTTGAATAAACTTAGATTCAATTGGTTTTTATCCAAGGTAAATTGGACCAGAGAATCTTCTCTACTAATCCTATTCGAAGTAACCGCTGTTGAATCAGAAGCCTGAGGTTTAGTCGAATTGCTACTGTTTCGATAGAAGTCGTAGAGAAGAATTCTCTGGGGCTGAACCAATTGTGTATAGGGTATCACAGGTTTGAAGTTCTCTTTCAATTTGATTGTATCAGGAATGCCAATGACCGATGAATCAGGAAGTTGTCTGATATATGAATTCAGTTTGTAATTCCTGAAGCAAAGGTAAATAGTAAATCCTAGAAGCAAAAGGAACACAAAGTTCTTCCACTTGTTTTTATCTGTTTTCATCATCACGAAAAATTTAATTATTACTAACTATCGGTAATCGCTTAGCGATTACCTTTTATCGAACGTAGTGAGATAAATTTCCTATATCCTAAAACATATATTCAATATCTACTACAAACAATAGCTATATACGTATATAAAAATATAGATATATATACGTAGTATATTATATATCTATATTTTTCAAAGGGTAGTTTGGAGTAATATATACTTTAGTATATATTAACATGAAAGTGTACCTAGACCCTTTTGATACATTTTTTAAACCAAAGCCCTACTTCGTATACCGAACCTTTGGCAATTGTATACCTTGCCTTATTCAACCAATAAAGGTAATTTTCTTGGTCAATGTAAATCTTAAATTTTTTAGGAAATCCCATAATTACCTTGAAATCATTAATCCCAAGAGGATACCCATCGGGTCTAAATTGCCTATCTGCAGGTCTTAAAGTTAGAGGTGGTTTATCTAATTCTAATCGATATACTCCCGGGAGAGTACTCATCTTTGCAGTTTTAATGGGCCATTTCTTCTCGTTCTTGAAAGCACTATTCCATAATACTTGAATCTTCTCAACAGTCAGATTCTTCTTTTCAGGGAGTTTTCGATAATCATACATCGCCAAAGTTTTTTCTATTGGGATATTATAATTACTCCCGTAAGGAGATACAAAGAGCAAGTCTCTAGTAAGTTTTGGAGTTTTTACTTGGAATACTTCATCAAAAGCATTCAAGTATTTCTTACCGGTTTTCTTATGCACTCCAATGATGATTAGACGTTTCCTTGATACTTGAGAGTTCCCATAGTCAGAAACTGACCTTTCATGAAAAATAAGTTTATAGTCCTTAAAGGTTAAATTAAAGAACTCATAAGGAAGCAAAGATAGCAAACGAGGAAGATTTTCAATAAGAAAAATCTTAGGCTTATATTCTAATATTGCAGCAGTTACTAGATTTAAACTCCTGTTATCCTTAGGATTACCCAATTCTTTTACCTTTGAAAGCCGCATAATGGATGATGCCCCACAGTCTGGAGATGATATAATAACATCTACTCTCTCCTCAAATTGAGGTAAGTTATATCCTTTGTAGAATGGTATATCACCAAAATTAGCTTTCCATTGCTCTTCACCAGGAGTATGGAATACTCCTCTTACTTCTATATTCCCAATCAGATGTTTTCTGAAAGGGAAGAGCAAAGCTCCCTGGCCAGCGCATACACCTAATACTGTGTATCTATTTATGTTCATAAACTAAATATTTTATAATATGTATAAAGATATAATTTTACATGGTCTTAAAGTTAGAGTATTCGGTAATGGTAAGTCTATCCAGGTATTCAGAAACAAATTATGGGTTCCTTTAAAGTTTAAAGAATCCTATGGATATCCTTTAGTTACCCTAAAATATAAATCATTAAGAAAACATTATAAGGTATCAAGATTAGTTGCTTTAGCTTATATACCTAACCCTAATAATCTACCAGTAGTAATGCACTTAAATAATATACGTACCGATAATAGAGTTGAGAATCTTAGATGGGGAACTCAAAAAGAAAATACCCAACAATGTATTCAAGAGGGTAGATTCTATTTCCATGGAGGTTATAATAAGATAAGTCCTCGTAAAAATACGTAGAATAATCAGATGTTTAAGATTACATAGATACACTACTATACGAGGACTTTGTCAAAAGTTTAAGATATCTAAACCAGCTCTATATCGAATTAAAAAGACCTATTTCTTGTAGCTTCTAAGTTTTACATACTTAACCCAGGAATAATGTTTACGAGTTCGGATATACTCCAAGTCGTGGTCATTATTATGGGCTTCCTCTTCGAAGCTTACATCATGGTATCTTTCGCTTTGTTTGTTCCACTTAGCAAAGAACATGATGATTAGGTACTCGATTGCATACCATAAGTAGTAGAATATCCACAACATCTCTTGCATTTGTTTGAGATGAATGTGCTCATGATTGTAATCATAGGTATCAAACTTAGCACCTTTTCTCACAAAGACAATTCCGAATAGGTTCATTGCCTTGTATCCCTTGAAAGGGATGAATTTGTTGTAAATTACCTTCATTATATCTTGTTTTTAAAGTTTTCGTAAGCGTTTTTTAACTTCTGGTCATAGGCATTTTCAGCATAACCAGGACCATTATACTTCCGAGCAAAGCCTGCCCAGTCATGTTCTTTCAGATTTTTCAAGCAACTGGTATTATTCATGTAGTAATACATGAGTTTTAACTGACTTTCATGAGATTCCTGCATCTTTTTCACGAATTCGAAGACGTCTTTACAGCCACAATAGAGGTGATTGAAGCCCATAATCTGAAACATTCCCCAAGAAGCTGACTTCAAAGCACATTCTTCGTCGATTTTCTTGGCAATTTCGAGTCTTTTGTACTCACTTGCTCCTCCTAAGTACTTCGATTTATCCCATTTTGGGAAACAAATCGTAGGGTAACTCTTTTGAGCAGCTACTGACTTGTCTAAACCGAACTTATTTTTGATTTCTTTGTACATAATGTGACCTTCAAACAGAATTTGAGGTCTACCATCTACTAGAAATCCATCTCTACCTGCTCCTTCAACCAGTTGTACTGCCTTTAAAAGAGCTGGCTCCAGTCCTAAATCATTGGCCAGAGCTACAATCATTTCATTAGTTAACTTATCCATAACGTTATATTTTAAAGTTCATTAAAGAAAAGAAAGTATTGCATATACCTTTATCTGGATGATAGTTAGGAGTTCTATTATCTTATATAAATTTATAATAATATGGAAGAGAAACTCACATGTCACCTATGTAATTCACCATTAGATTTGGATGATTACGATTTAGCCAAAACAGTACCTCAATTAATGAAGGAAAAACAACTTTGTTTTCGATGTGCTTTTTGGCATAGAATCCTTGAATCAGATAAAACTTTTATAGAGGATTCTAATTATGAAATGATTCCCTTAGTTACATCCTATTTTCAGCATTATTCTATTCACTTAAATAAGATTTGGTTAGAAGTCGCTACCTTTAGAAGAGAGTCATTGGGTTCAACCAAGAAATATATTGCTGCAATGGTGAATAATAAATTGTATATTGGTTCGTATAATAATTGGGGATTCCAGGGAATAATTCCGGCACACTTAAGAGAACTTTTTACTCCAAATGGTATAATTCTAACTCCAGAACAATTAGATAACTTACTTAACAGGAAATCCTTTACCGCAGCAGATTTAAAAATAATGATTAATAATTGCATTAAATCAGATTAATTTTGTATATTTGCATAAACAATTTAATAATAAAGATATGAAAAAGAACAAAGAAACCAAAAAGCTAAAGGAGGGTGAAGAAGTCATTTTCTCTGACGGCAAAACTCTTATGGAGAAAGTAACTGTAGAATCTATCGATAAGAAAGGTGGGTTTGCAGTACTGAGTAACAAAGTAAAGGTATCAAGAATCCTGGGACCCGATGGATTCTATACAAGGTTAGATGGTAAATCAAGTATGATATTACCTCTAACAGATAAATCAGAATTGGATTACCAAGCCTTCAAAGCTTATTTCTCAATTAAGAGAAACCTGGAATTTATCGAAGCCAAGATAAAAGATATGAAGGACAAAGAGTTCAGTGAACTAATCGTAGAGTTAGATAAGAAGATATCCAAAATCGTAACAAAATACTTTGAGCAATGACAACTTGGATAATCTTGGGCATCATATATGCCGTATGTGCTATACCTGCATGGTTTATGACAAGATTAATTACCTCTACCCACCCAATGAAAAGGGTGGGGTTCTTTTTCCTAACCATCTGGTTAATCATGCCTCTATTTCCGATATATTTACTAATCACATACTTTAAGAACTATGAACAGAGAAATAACAACGAAGAAGGTAGGTAGGCAAAAGAAGCTTACCAACCCATGCCCAGTAATTAAATGAGAAGTACAGATAATGGTAGGAAGCCCAAAGTGTATTACCTGCCAATGGTTTGAAAGAATATTAAAGAAAGATGGAAGAGCCTACGTTCACTGCAATCGATTATAATTCCTACGAGAATAGGGTAATCGAAGAAAGGGTAAGAGATTATTACTTACCAGTAAAGAATACCCTTGAGACAGTTCTATATGAAAGGATTAATATACCTGATTCTCAGAGAGGATTATGTGCTGACCTGATAGAGGTAAGTAGAAATATCTATAAACAATATGACCCATATGACCTCCCAGATCAGGTATTTCTATGGAGGCAGGTAATTAAACCATGGTTTATCCCACAAAGGTTTAATATCAGGGTTGTATATTTCGGTTATTATAATCCTGATATTATAAGATTGCAAGGAGAGGGATTGAGGATTGAAGGTAGGGTATGGTATAGAATGCCATTAGAAAACCTAGAAGGACATGAATACCTTTTAGGAACAGCATTCTGGTTCCCTGTATCTAAAGAATATAATGCTGAACGTATTAAAATACTAGAGTGTGCCTTGGAGGATTTAGAGAGAATTAAAAGAGAGGGAGAACCAAAGCTCCCTCCTCTTACATTTGAAGAACCTAAAATATACCCATGATGGAAGATTTAGCAAAGCTTACCAAAGAGGAAGAGGAAATCCTTATGCTTACTGAAGAGATTTGGAATAGGTTTTTGGCATTACCCATTAATCATCCGATGGAGGCAAATGAGATAGCTATGAAGATACATGATATCCAGAGGATGATTATATCTAGGCCTGGATTTAGGATGAATGTTTAGGCAATATGGTAACGGTAACTGTAATAAGGGATGATGGCAATAAGAGAATCCTAAGATGCAAAGAGGATAATAGGGTTTGGTATCGGCTATGGATTAATCCTGAGGATATGATGAGAATAGAACCATTATTGGAGGGAGGAGATAGAATTTGGATAGAAGAACTTGAGATGTATTATCTTTTCTTCTATGAGATAAGAAATGGTAGGGGGATTTTAGGGAAGGATAGGATTAAAGAGATATTGGATATTCTTTTGTAAGATGAATGCCAGGGATGTTTTTATTCTCTGGCTTCTTTGTGTGTTGTGTGGTTTGTGGGATAATCGGGGTACCCATTAATACGAGGGGCTCAAAAGTTGTGGTACTAAAAACTGGCTGGGAAGGCTTGGCAAACCTTTATCACGGGAAGGTAAATTTTGGTGGTACTAAAAGGGGCTAACGGTTACGTTAAAATTAACATTCAAAAATAAAAAGTAAGGGACAAACATTTATTTTGCTTTCCCTTACTTTTTATTTAGTTTATAAGTTCTTTAAAAAATCTTTTATATCTTTGATAATCTGAATTAATACCCAAATTACACCAACAAATAAAAATACATTTAATATCATATCGTTTAATTACTTGAAATTTTTGACTATTTGTAAACCTTTTGTAAGAATTTCTTTTTTTGTGTCCTTTGTATTTTCGCTTGCAATAGACGCAAAAGAAAAATCATGAATTTTATAAACTTGCTTATAAAAATCGTTGAAAGCTAAAACAAGTGTTTTTAATTCATTTTGTTTCTTTTCTTCTTTTGCTTTGCAAATCGAATCAAGCAAAGAAAAAGTTGTATTTCTTAATTTTTTTCGATATGCTTTTTTTTGCTTTTCGTTCAATTCTGCAAACAGAGATTCAACGTAAATTTCTGTTTTCTTTCCTAAAGAAGTTTTTAAAAGTCCGTTAGTTTTTTCATTTAGACTTGTAAAAATACTATCAACTGATAATCTAATAGTGCTATTTGCTTTTGCTTGCGCTTTTGCTTTATTTGCACTAACTTTGTTTACTTTGTTGTTAACAATTTCTTTTTCTACTACTACATTTTTTAATTCTTCCATAATAAAATACTTTTAGTTTTTATATTTATTTTATTATATCCTTTTCTCTATAAAACTAAAAGATTTATAAGAAAAAGAGAAAAGGAATAAATTAATTTTTATATGGTTTCAATATATCAAATATCGCTTTTTGATTACATTACAAAGATACGATTTATATTTTAATTAGCAAAATTTTCAGAGAATTTTTTCTATAAAAATTGTTAATCAAAATTTTAAATATCTCTTTGCTTTTTCAACATTACAAAGATAAAAAATATATTTTAATTAGCAAAACATTTATAGAAAAATTTTCGAGAAATATTTTAAAAATAATTTTTAATAATTTCGTATGAAAAATTTGCAAGTAGGTTTTAGGGGTTTGAAAGGTGGGCATGGTTGTGGGCATTAGATAGGGGTATATTGATGGATATAAGGTAGGATATAGAAGGGGTTGGTATAGGTACCACTTTAGAAAATTGGAGGCCCCATACAGTCCGGTAGTTATTATCTGTATATTATTATCTATAAGGCCATTAGGTGACTAGCAGGCAATCCTACAATGCCCATAATACTGGGTACCATAGAAAGACCTAAGGTACTAAAGCCATGTAACCAGAATCCTGATAAGCCTTAGTAAGTCCCATGATGGCCTACATAGAAAGGCTTAAGAAAAAGCCCAGTACCTTAGATAGGTATGGGCTTAGGGTGTACCTAAGTTAGCGATTAGGCTTCTGCAATAAGGGTAATGTATAATGAACCCAGATAAGCGGTATAGGCAGGCTTAGGTTGAGAACCATCATCGAATAGTAAAGGACATTCTGCAAGTATAGAGTTTATTTGGGCTCCTGTAAGAGTTCTATTAGAAAGTTCATAATAGAAATTATGTACTATACGACCTGGAGCTAGTTCTGAGCAATTATATGCCTTGAATGTAAATTCTGGGATGTGTAGATATCCTTCGTCTATTAGGAAGGAAAGATACTCAAGAACTCCTTTCTCATCTACCTGAGAATCAATGTTTAGGATTGCCTGGTTTTTAGTGAACCAAGTTTTAACTAAGTTGGGTTTAATACTACGCATAGGATATAGGATTTAAAAATTAATATTATTGTTTATTATCACATTGCAAATATAAGAATAATAAATAATATAGCAAAATCCTAATCAATTTTTATAAATCCTACTGAGGCCCATAATGGATAATGTATTAGAGCTCTAATACTAATATTACGTATCTCTCTATCAGTACTCTCTCAAAAGAAGTATCTCTTCTAGCAATCTAAAATTTCTTTTTAACTAATTACAAGGGCCATTAATAACATAGTTACTAGTTTTAGGTACCTTGAAAGGCCTAAAACTACCTCGGATTTATTAAATTTAGGGGCCCCAATCCGACAAAAAAGGTACCTAATTTTATATAAAAAGGTACCCCAAATTATTGCCTAATCCTACAAATCCGATTGCCTTTTTATATACATATATTATATAATAAGCGGCCATTAGGGGTCTAGGATTTATCGGATTTAGGTACCCCAAAAGGCCCTTTTTAGGTACCTTTTAGGCAATTGGTTATAATGACCAAAGGCTGTGAGACATATGTGTTAGATAGCTATAGAGTAGTGGTGTTGTATAGTGGTAAGGGGGGCTGGGCCTAGAAGTTTGCCTTAATCCCAACACCCCCGGAAGGCCTTCAATATTGTATTAGTTATATGTATATTGATTATATGGTTGGTGATATTAGTTATGTGTATATTGATTATATGATTGGTGATATTGGGTATGTGTATTATGTTACATAGTTAGGCCCAGTATGATTTTGTATTATATGTTCATACTGGGCTTTAGTATTTATTTTGATATTTGTTTTGTTTGGGGGTGGGGTGGGTTGTTAGTAGGTTGGTATCCTTGGGATTAAGGTCTCTAATGGGATTAGTAGGATTATCTGTAGGCTCTGTAAGGTAATGTATATGTATTTTTGTTTGTTGGTGGGGCTGGGTATTTGATGGTACCTCTTGCTCCTATGTATTAGGCTTAGTGAGGTATATATTATTAAGGCTATGAGTAGTAGGATTTTCATTTCTGTAGGGGTATTTGATATTCTTTGTAGTTAGTTAGTGGGTTGTACCAGAAGTCTAAGGATTTCAAGTATTCGGATTTGGTTCTCCTAGTTACGGTAAAGGATATTTCTAGTTCCTTTATTCGTAATGTCCTTAGGTTTATGTCTTCTTGTTCTAGGAGTTCTTCTAGGTTCTCTAGGCTTTGAAGGATATGTGTCCTAAGGTTATCTATAAGCAATCGGTTCTTTTTCATTTCTGTTTGGATTTTAATTTGTTTTGGGTACGTAGGTGCTTGTTGAAGGTTGCACCTGAGTCTGTGTAGTAATTGGGGTTTGGTTTACCTGGAGTAGGAAAGTGTTCATTCCATTTATCCTGGTGAGGTATGTATACTTGGTTCTTGGATTTCTTCTAGTGAATGGTATATGTTTTCTACTTGATTACCCTCTATGATTATTAAGGTTGTGATTTTTAGTTTCATTTTCCGTAATGTTTTAGTTGGTGATTATATTCTGGGTATTTGTTCTCGTAGTAGTCATAGAGATATTGGTATTCGTCATCTCCTGACCAGCAATCAAGGAAGTAATCATATTGGTCCTCGGTTGCCTGTGATGGATGTATGTGCAATGTATATTTGCAGTAGTGTTCCCATACTGTTTTAGGTTGGAATTTATTAGTTGGGAATGCCATGACTACTAGAGCCATGGCAATGATTGATAATATGATTAGTTTGGTTCTCATTTGATTAGGGTTTTAAGAAAGTTAATGGTTTTTTCGGTGAAAGTGTAAAGAGTTTCTGGTCTTTCGAGGAAGTTAATGTAGTAATCAATGATTTCGTCATGTTCTTCCTCATCGAAATTATCCTTGTAATGTTGGAATTTTTGCATGATAAGAGGTTTGTATTTTTTCTGTTCCTGGATAATGGTTGCACCGTAGAGTACCATGTCTACTTCGTCTACGTTATAATCAAAGTATTGGTCATCGCAGCCTCTAAGTAAGTCCATTTGATTGAGGATATCCATTAGGTCGAGTTCTAAGGATTCCTTATCGGCATAAGTATATACCCAAAGCATTTCGAGTGAGAAGTCGGATATTCCATCATAGTTTGGGTCATTTTCAGCAATTTCGAAGTCATATGTATTTTGGGCATGTGACATAGGCATTTGGCCTTGGATAGAGATAATGTGATAAGGGTTTCGTGCAATGATTAAGGCAAGGATTGAGGTAGATTTTAATGTGTCCATAATTTTAAAATTTTATTGATTAATACTATTTTTTATTTCGATATGCAAATATAAGAATAATAATTAATATATGCAATAACCCAGATTACCTACTGAAGCCTTATAAGGTCAACTATTTCGATGGATGAGTATGGCATACCTATTAATTCGGAGATTATCCTTTTGGTATGATATACATGGAGATGGTTTGGGTTTAATTTTACCCTTGGAAATATTAGATATGGCCTTAGTTCTTCAGTTCTGTAAGTGATTATAAGTTCCTCACAGAATTTTTCGTTTTGACAATCGAAGGATACTAAGAATTTAGACTGTTCTAGCATATTATTAATATTAAGCAATGAGTATTCTCATAAGTTAAAGGTTCTTTACTAGTAGGATGGGAGGATGCACCCATTATTAGAATAATTCCTCCCATGACTAAGATAAGTATAATATTAGGCTTCATGTAATTCCTGATAGGTTGTACATAAGTCCTCGATTAGGTCCTCGATAGTATCCTCCCAGGAATCGTACCCGTCAAGGTTGTATTCGGCAATGAAGGTAAAGAATGTATCTCCAAATAATAATCGTAAGACTTTGTCTGTTAGGGTTTCGTCTTCGTCATATAGTTTGTTCTCTTCCTCATTGGAAAGTTCTGTATCTCCATTTAGGATAACCGAGATTTGTTGCAGTCTGAGTAAATACCCATTAAGAGTATCAAGGTCCTCTTTAGACCTTGTCTCTTGGAATTTAAGATAAGTCTTTGATGGTGTCATAGTTAGTCCTCCTCTGATTTAATTTGTTGATTCAAGGGTATGTATGGTTCAGCAGGTAATTCTTCAGCAAGTACTGATATGAATCCTTCCGGGTATAAGGTATATAAGATTCGATATCCATAATCTGAATGTGGCAAGAATACATCCATAATGTTTTTGAGTAATGGGTATAGCTTCCATTGGTTATCCTCTAGGAATCGTTTCCATTCATCCATTTCGCTAGCATCATAGTTAGCAGTTAATTGAATGTGATAACGTTGTGTTTCCGTATCGATTGGGATAAATAGGTTGGTGACTACCTCAATTTCGTTTGAAGGCTTTTTGTATTGAGTAATTGGATACCAGATACCTTCGTTTTTCCATTGATTGAGCTGGAATATTGTCATCCCAGATTCAAGTAAGTTGGTGAGTTTGTAAAGATTAACCATGTTGTTGTCTATTTTAAAATGAATAAATATATTTTATTCTTATATTTGCAAATATAAGAATAATAAATAATATATGCAAATATAACTGAGGTAGAGGCAGGCTCTTAGTTAGGTTAGAGCCTGCCTCTGGGATAGATATGAAAACAACTGGTTAATCATCGTTAAAAGAACCCTCATTTAGAGTTTCATTAAGTACCTCATTAAGGAGTTCTGCACGTTGTTCTTTTGATAGGCCATCCAGTGTTCCTTTGATTCTCTCCTTTAATGCCTTTTTAAGAGTATTTTGGTACTGATTGATAAAGGTAATTGAAGAGATTGGTACTGGTATAAGTACTCTCATTTGTGTAGTATGATTACATCTGTCAAGTAATTCTGATAACTCTTTACGGTTATCCAAAGAATGTTGAATAACCATGGCAATTACATCTGGTTGTTGAACATCGGTACATCCAGAAGCATAGCGTACGATTCTATCAAATGTTGACTCGGTAATGTCAAATGGCATTCCGTTTAAAAATGGTTCCTTGAAGTCAGGGTCCATGGTCTCTGTTTCTAAAATAGCTCTAATTGTCATTCTTCTACTTCTCCTATGTTGTTAGCAAGTAAATAATCGTAGTACAAGTGTACGTTAGTATCTCCATAAGTCCTAATGTAGGATTCAGCATCCTCTGGGTCTGCTGAGACCCAGGAATATTCTTGTATCTGTGCCTGGTGTAATTGTAAGGCCAGAGATTTTAATTCTTCTTTGTTCATGATATTCTGAAATTAAGTTGGTAAATCCAATTGTTTTTATCCAGCTTGGTGAACGAGATAAATATAGCATCACCATCGGTAAAGCTTTGCATAAATTTAATGCAGCCATCGGCAATGATATTTTCTCTTTGTCTATCTACTGTAATTAGGCTTTCAAATGTGAAAGTATAATAGCAGGTTTCGTATGCCCAGATTTGATTGATATCAATGCAGGCCAATTGATAGTTATCGTATATCTTACTGAGCAGTTCAAATAAGATATCCTTTAGGTTCTCGTTTTCCTCTTCTGTAAGAGAGAAAGTGTTTTTGTTAGCAAGGAATCTTTTAAGTACCTCGTCCAAGTTCTGGATAGAGGATTTAGATGTTGTTGTTTTCATATTTTTATTGTTTAATTATTACACTACAAATATAAGAATTTTATTTTAAATATTACTATATTCTTACTTTTATTTTATAATAGCTGAGGTTCTACACACAAGAAAAGGCAGTGGGTTAGACTGCCCTTTAAGAAGTTCGATTAAAGTTTTCTTCGAAGTTTGTCAATAACTTCTTCGGTAAATTGTTTTACGAAAGCTGGGTCAGGTTCTGAACTACCTGGGTTGAGTTGTCTCCAATGAAATTTCATACTGGTTCTTAGTTCTCGAGCCAGGTTGTCAGCAGATATGTCAAAAGCCTCCTCGTAATTGATAATCTGTATGAGAGTCCTTACGCATTTGCCTGCATCTCCAAGAGGAACCTTTTGTTCAATCATTTCGAATCCTTCTTCGTAGATTTCTACTGTATCAATGTAGATAGTATCACAGTGTTGAAGAGCATTGATTAAGTCTATTGTATTGACTTTATCATCGTCACTCATTTCGTTGGCTATTCTGAAAGCCTCAGTGAAAGCATCTAGGATTCCCTGCATATCGGGGTCCTGTTCTTTAATTGGAATACGTCTAATGACTCCTACCTGTTCGAAGGTTAAGTAATACTTGGTTTGCATGGTTATAAAATTTTAATAGTTTATTAATTCATTACAAATATAAGAAATATATTTATATCTGCAAAAGAATTAATAAACTATTTAATAATTACTGGGGTAGAGCCCGGAATCTGTTTAAGTCCCAATCGTACTTTCTGTCTCCCTTATTAGTAAATACCCAAAGGTAATGGTCTTTATATTCCTTTGATATGGTATTATACTTAGAGGTCTGAATGATGATACGATTTGGTTCGTATTCAAGTAATTCTGCATGTACTGTAGATACATGATGACTTTCAAGATTAAGTTTATCCTTGAAGTCTTTAAGGAACTCATCCCGGTTTACACCATAGTTATCTCCCACGAATTTAATGTAATCGTCCTCTACCTGTTCTAACATGGTAGATACCTTGAATCTAAACTTGTTCATCTTTGTTATTTTTAAGGGTTCGTAATTTCTCTTTGAGTTCTTCAGCACATCTTTCAATGATATTACTTACTACTACCAAGCAATCTTCATCGGCAAATGACATAATGATATCCATACATTCATCAAAGTAGTTTCTGATTGATTGAGGATTATTCCAAAGTACATCCCAGTTTTTGCAATAATTAAACCGAATGATATCTATATACTCATTTACCGATACTTTACTATCTGGTAGATATGGATATACCTTTGAATACAAAGATTTAAAATTATCCTCAATCTCCTCATTCAATCTAAACTCTTTTGGTAGAGCCTCATAGTAAGACATATCTGGAATGTAGAATTGGTAAGCAAATTCCTTATCTGTCTGTGCCTCAATTCCCGGGTATGAATTAGCAAATAATACTGGTATTTTATAGAGCAATAAGTCTGGTACTCTATCATATACCTTGTAATGGTCTTGGTATTCTTTGTACGCATTAACATATACCCGGTCATCGTATATATGAAGTTCATTGAGTATCGTTTGAACTCTTGAATGAAAATCTTCTAACTCAAAGTGCATGGCAATGTTAAAGGTATCTTCCATACCTTCTAACTTTTGTAAAGTAATAAGTCTGCGGCTTTTGATTACTCTGATTTTCTTTTTCTTTCTGAATAAGTTGAACATGTGTTAAAATGTAAAGTTAATATATACGTCCTGAGAACCTTTCATGAATTTCTCATGGTTGGTATCATCGAATTTAAAGCAAGAATATTTGCCTAATGAGCGTTCATATTCTCCTCTTACCCATACTGGTGCAGTAGTAGTGGGTTTAAGTTTAAAGTAAGTACCTTGATTGATGTTCTTAATCTTGGTCTTTTTACATTCGGGGTCTAATGTTTCCATATATTTGTCTATTTTTAAAATTGATATGCAAATATAATATTTTTAAATTTAATATGCAAATCCGTATATACACAACTGAGGCCACCATTAATAGGTAGCCTCTAAGTTATTTTCTTTTGTTTAGGAATGATGCAGCAAGGGATGTATCTTCTTCTGCTTCTAGTATTTCATCATCCTCTAAGTACCTATCCATCTCTGGGTCATAAGAATCGGTATCAATCCTCATTTCAATCTCCCTACGCAATTCATGGTGTTCTTTAGAGGATATTTCCATAGCAGCCTTATAGTTATCTGTGATTTGATTGAGTTCTTTCTTATTAAGATTAAGGCCCTCCTTGGACGTATCTACTCCCTCTTGCTTAGTTGCAACTACTTCAGGCAATGAATTGATATCGTATTTGTCCTCTAAGAGTTTTGCTTCTTCAGTTTTAGTAAGTACCTTTTGAGATTCTAATACGATAGTTCTTGCTTCCTCTATCGAGATAGTATTCTCAGCATTGAGATTATTCTGTTGATTGAACTGATTGAAGATATTAGTTGTATTGCCTCCAGTAAGATTACGAATGATTGATTGTAATGATGTAGAAGATTCCAACTTAAGCTTCAATGTCTTATTAACCTCGGACGAAATGAAAGGAGTATATTTACCTCCTTGGGAATCTCTTAAGATTTGCAACTGGTGGGATATCTCCATTCTATCCTCTAATGCCCATGCTAGTTGTTCTCCCAATAACGCGTTAAGTAATTCTTCCTGTTTATCTTTATCCCATATTCTAGAAGACAATAATCTGTCTCTCATGAATACTCGTACATATTCTATATCAATCCCTAATCTATTAGAGAATGAATTGATATCATAGGTTACTCCACACAAAACACCATTACCCATTAACCACTGATTAATAAGGTAATTCTGTACCTTAATCAATGCTTCCTCTTCATGTGTCTTCTGGTATTCTAAAGCCATTGCAGTAGTACCCATAGGACGAGGGAATCTTGTTATCTTATCTTCTTTTGCCATATAAATAAGCCTTTCTTATATCTTTAGATTCATCATATCCTACTAGCTCTAACTTATAACATACATAGCAATTAATACTAAGGTTATAGAAATATGCCTTATAGGTTTTCTTTTTCACTGCCAAATTAAAAGAATCACCAGAGACATAATCCCTGGTGAAAATTAATTTATCACATTTGCCTATCGGAATACTAAGGCAAAGTTTCCAATCCTTGGCAATAAATTTATTGCCGTGAAGGTCTAGGATTTCCTTTGCCATGACTTCCCTTTTTATAGGTAGATTGTTTTTTGTCTTGTTCATTGAGGTATTCCTTCTTCCTTTTTTCAATGAACTGTTGGATATCTGGGAACATCTTTGCTCTTAAAGGTACTACCTGAGTAGCAAAGAAAGCATTCCATAGGTTCTGTGTAAATCCTTCACCTACTTTAAGCTTGGATATTGCCCAGAATTTACTTTCGAAATTCTTAATGATTTCCTTGAACCGATAATAATATAACTTATGAGTCTTAGGGTTAATGCCAATGGTAGTAGTTTGGCAATAATCTAGAAACTCTTTACCCAATTCGGAAATAAACTCTTCCCTTTTGAAGTCGTAATTCTCTTGGTCGAGTTTAAATAACTTTACGTAATCTATTGCTTCCATATATTTACTCTTTAATTGTTTCTAAAGGATAAGCCTTTAGTGTTACTTTCTTGGTTGCATCCTGGACCTGAAATAAATATCCTCGGTAATTATCCTCATAATAGGAGGACCAGATTGCTTCCTTTACCCTGTACCAATCTAAAGTCTTGGCACCTTTGGGGATTCCTGTGATTAATAACATGTGAGAGTTTTCTCCCACTTGAATGTTAAAAATATCCTTGCCATCAAAGTTACCTATTACTACATAGTCCGGAAAGGTAGGGTATTCCTTTAATTTAGGGTAAGGTACACCCAAACTATCTACTATGGTTTCAGGCTCTAGGATTTGATTCTGAAATCGGATATTTAGTTTCGATTTACCTATGTATAGGTCTTTGACTATATTCGTGAACATATGTAGATTATTATATGGGTTATACCTTGGTCCTTGAAGTTATTTAGGTTAGTTGCCTTTTCCTCAAGTTTCCTTAGTGTCTTTCTAGAATCTGTACAGATTCTTCTGGTTGGATTTCTAACCAGCATCAGAATATTCTCTAGTGCAGGTTGCAAAGCATTAACTGGTCCTGCATAAAGTATCTCATGCTTCTTCCCACTAATTACATTGTATTGGGTTTTATAGGCATACTTACCTTTGATATAAGTTACCTCAACCTTTTCTATTTCTTCTTTTCTTATGTTTCTTACCATAACCGTCTTTATTTACATAATCTGATATTTCGTCTAATTGTCCCAAGAGTAATGCCTGCACAAATATAGGTACAGGCCTGAAAAAGAAGTTTCTTATGTTACTGGTGTTAATATACCAATCGTATACAATAAAGAACTTCTTAATCTTCCTATGTTTAAGTGAACGTTGAACTAAGTAGGTTTTAACGCATCTCTTATGCAACTCCACCAACTCCTTGTCTTGCTTTAACATCTCCTTTGCGGAGAATATAGTGTAATCCATTTTTATACCTTTAGAAGGTTAATACAATGAGGAAGGTACTCTGATATTGGGTACCTTCCCTGAGAGGTAAAATCAAGCAACTTGTTCTGGCTTAAGGACTTTGTTCTTGAAGTCCTCGTATGCCTTAGCAGCTTTCTTGTATTCTTTGGAGTTTTGGTCCTTGATACGGAACATTTCCCGTTCAAGTCTGTGAAGTTCATTACGAGTTTGTTGTCTCCATTTCTTCCGGGCCAGGGTATCGGTTATATCCTCTGGGTATACGTATTTTACTTCCCGGTTGGAGATTACCTTTTCGATGATGGAGGGTTTCTGTTGTTTTTCAACATCTTTTACTACCTCTGCTTTTTTAGAGGTTTTCTTTGTTGGTTTGGGTTCTTCCGGAGTAACCTGAACCAATTTGGCACCTGCAAATTTCTTGGCAGCTTCCTGGGATTCTTCTACCAATTGAGCCTTAGTCTTTTTAGTTCTCTGGGCCTTAGTAGTTTTAGACTTGGATGTAGCATCCTTAATTCCTTCTAATTGTTGAGCAACTTTGTTACCGATAAAGTTAGCAACCTTGTTTTCATTCTTTTTCATAACGTCTATATTAAAAATGTTTATAAATGAATTAATTTCTTATCACATTGCAAATATAAGAATAATATTTTATATAGCAATAAAATAAAAAGAATATTTTTAAATAGCTGAGGTTAATCGGCTAAGAAGTCGAAGATCTCTGGAGCATAATCTATCTCGTTTTCTGGGTCTGATAAATATTCGTCCAGGTTTTCGTTATAATAATCGAGTTCTGATTTAGCCTTGGGAGCAGGTACAAAGGGTATACATTTTTCTGGATATTTCTCTGCAAACTTAATGGCATCTTGATAAGTTAACTTCTTATCAGTATAAAATTTAACCCATGTATGGGAGTATCCCACTCCTTTTCTAGTAACTTCGTATTGTTGATATCCAGAATTACTTATCTGGTAGATTTGATTCTCTGGAATGATTTCTATTTCTACCTGATATTCGTATATTCTTTTTCCGAGTTTGTTTGCCATTTCCTGAATTGAATCCATTAATGACTTAGGCTTATCTGCAAATGAGAAACTGTATTTAGTTTCTGGTACATCGTTCTTTTTAAACGACGGAGCAGGATTTATCCTGCTTGCATCGGGTGTAGGGTTTGAGCCTATAGCCAATCCAATTAGTATAAATCCTGCTAACCCTATGATAGGTAGTTTTCTAAGACCTGAGTTCATAGCCTGTGGTTTTAAACTTGTTTCTGATATTAGAAGAAACGTATTTACCTTTGGACTCTGCTAGGTGTAATTCATTGCAGATTTCTTTAGGTACACCATCATAACGGTAAACTTTGTTGCCTTTAAAAGCAATCCAAAGTTGTTTGTTTTTGGAGTCATATCCGTAGCCTTCAACGTTTGAGGATTCGCAAGGAATCATTTCAACTCCAGTGTTCAATTCAACTGATTCTAAGTATTCGTTCTTGTCCATATTAAATTAAATTATTAATGTGAGTTCAGGATGAAATTTATTAGTTTCTTTGTGTAATAGTTCCCATGCTCCGTAAACTCCTTGGGATAAATCATGTATCCATTCATCTTCCATTTTGAATAGGATATGAGAACAGATATATAATTGATATTCGTTCAGAGTCTTTATCAATTGAGGCATTTCGTATATCTCTTCGTAAATCTGAATATGATGCTTGACTGAATCAAGCATCTCTTCGTCATTTATCTGTAACAACTTCCTGAGTAAATCAGGTTCTGTATTATCCAAGTTGTTAAGGATATTGGTAAGAGCCTCAATTTGAATATTGGCAATGTTCTTTACTACCTCTTTGGTTTCTGCATCCATTTTAATATTTATTTTCGTTATACAAATATAAGAATTTTATTTTAATAAATAATACTCTTTTATTAAATACTGAGGTAGAGGATCTTTCGTATGGCAGACCTAGATAGGTTATACTCTCTGGTTAATTCATTAATGGTTAAACCCAAGGTATATTTCCTACGTATTATTTCTCGGTCTAAGTTCTTTACTTTTGCTCTTGGATTCTTATCTCCAATATAACCTCTACCATCTCTGATACATTGCTGAGTATTTTCAGAGGGAGTACCCCAATATAAATTACTTACGTTATTATGACGAGGTACATTATCTTTATGACATACATAAGCTTTATTCTCCGGATTAGGTATATAGACCATTGCCACCAATCTATGTATATAAAATATCTTACCTTTCCTTTGAATAAACTTATATCCTTGTTTACTAGTATTATACTTAACCCTATGCCATTTATCTTTAGTGATGTGGCCAGATTTATCGTATCTACTCCAAAGTCTACCTCTTTTACTTATGAAGTATCCTTCCAGAAATGGTATGTTATCATTTTTGGTTATCATTAGCAAACTTAATATTTAATCTCTTAAGAGACTCATAGGCATTAGGAGATAACAGTACATCTGGTGCCCAACGTAAAAAGAATTTTGAAGGCTTCTTTTCTGGGTTGGTCATCAATTGCCTCATCTCAGCAGAGAACTTTAATCGTTCTTCTTCAAGTTGATATTTAGGGAACTTTGTGAACTCTGCTTGAGAGAAGGATATGGTTTTCTTACCAACAGAGGCCCTTAACGGTTTCTTCCTTTCTTTATAAAGATACGGAACAATTTTCTTCGATGGTCCACCAAGGATACTAAAGCCGAAGATGACCATTGGGTCAAATTTATCTGCCTTGGGGTCTTTGGCTCGTTTGATACATCTTGCCATCCAGGAGTATGAGTTAGGATATTGCTTGTTGTCAGTGGCTTCTCCCACATCCTTACTGTTGAATTCGAATCCTGGGAAATGAAAAAGAAAGTCCTCTGTAAGAATAAAGACAAACCCTAATTCCCTTAGATACTTAATAATCTCTTGTTGGCTCTTACCTTCTTCAACCATTTTCTCTACATCTGCCAAGATATCTTCTCTTGGTGATTCAGTAAGTTGTTTACTCCCAGTAGAAGGTCTTCCTCTTCCCACTGATTGTTCCTTGATTGGTAAGTTACCTACGAGCTTATCTAAGTAATTCTTAAAGTTTTCAACATCTTGTTTATTTGTAAGAGTTACCTCTATTCTTATTGGTCCCTTATGTTGTACTTTTGGCCCTGAATTCATTTCTGTATACGCATCTACCAATCTATCTTGAATATAGGAACCATTATCTTCAAGTGTAGTGATACGCAGTTTGGGTTTATATGTTTTTTCTTCCATAAAGTCTTAGTATTAAAAAGAAAGGCCTGAACAAAAGTGATTTGCCAGGCCTTTACATCATTAACGAATACTTAATAGGATATGAGATTAATCTTCTTCTTTTTTGGCCTTCTTTTTCTTTTTATCTTTGGCCTTTTTGTCCTTCTTTGCAGGAGCAGCCTTTTCGGTGGCTTCTGCCTTTCCTTTCTTTTCCTTCTTGGGTTTTTCTTCCTTCGGAGCTTTACCGGCAGCCAGTCTTCTCTGTTCCATACGATATTTTTTCTTTTCATCAGAAGTCATTTCCCGACCATCAATGAGAGGATAATCGTATTTGGTAACTCGGCCAGCAGATTCCTTCTTTTCTTTTTTCTCTTTTTTCTTTGAAGCCTTTTCATCTTCTTTGGCTTTTTTCATTTTTACCAATTTGGCTTCGTTCTTTAAATCCTTTTCAGGATACTGGGCAGCGACTTTGTCTCTTTCCTTGTTGAGCTTATTCAAGAGTTCAGTAACCTTTTTACCATGTTTCTTGTCTTTTGACCAATCCTTTTGAGGGTCCAAGTTGTTCTCTTTGAGATAAGCATCCAATGCCTTTTTAGCCTTTGAAAGTTCCGGAGTCTTATTAGCCGGTTTGTCTTTCTTCTTGTCTTTCTTCATGTTTCTAAAATTTTTAAGTGGATTGAAATTTCCTTAGTAATTATCCATAGTTATAATATCCTAATCGAAGTAGGGATTTCCTTAATTTCTAGGATTTCTATACTTGCATTTTCAAGAATGGCTCCAAGTTCTAAGGCATCCTTTATCTCTTGCTTAGTAAGATTGACAAAAGTTTGTTCTGCAATCATTTCTCGTCCATCTGAATAATTAACATATTTAAACTTTACAGTACTGATAGTACCTTTTAGTTTTTTATCTAGCCTACCCTTAAAATCCTTAAGCCTACGTTTAAGATATTGAAGGTGAATAACATGGGTTTGATATTTACCTCTCTTATGAGGAGGAGTAACCTTAATCATATACCGAGTATATTCCATATCTTTTAATACGGCTTGAATACCCTGTATGATGGTTCTTAAATTCATTTCTTCCATGATGGTCTTGGTATTGGTTTATTTTCGATTGCCATTTCGGTTAGCATTTCTTTGGCTTCTTTAATAATTAATTCAGAGAGTTCCCTTTCTTCATTCGATAAGGGAGGGTCCATATCTTTATCTTCTAGTGCATTAGTATAATTCTGAATAAGATTATCTAATGCAAGGATAGTTATATTCTTTCTGATTTCTCTTTTGTCTTCCATAACCTATAAAATAAATAAAGCCTACTACCTTCTCAGGCAATAGGCTCCCAACATAATTTTTGAAATACTAATAAACTATGCAAACCATTAGCGATGTTCTCGCTAATAAGTAAGGGATAGAAGTTTAATCTTCGTCTCCGGCTTCCTCTTCTTCGCCCTTAGCCTTTTTAGCTTTCGGGTTACAGATAATACCGTGTCCTTTTTTGGATTTTACGGTTAGATTGCCCGGTACGAATGTTACGGATGTAGAAGTTGGTTTACCGTCGATGACCAGAACTGATGTTACCACCACTCCCTGATATCCTTCTTTGTTCTTTACTGCGTAACCGTAGTTCTGAACTTCGGATTTATCGTTGATTTTGATAACATCAATTTGCTTGCTGTTTGGACGTTGCTCTGCAGGACGGTTTTTCAAAGCTTCCATACGAGCTTTACGTTTTGCTTCTTTTTCAGCATCTTTTTCTTTGCCACCTTTCTTCTTGGTGTCTTCTTTTTTCTTAGTTGCCATAATCTTTTAAGTTTTAGTTTTTTTAATAGAACAATAGTTATTTCTTATGATAAAGGTGGGCTATTGCTTTAGCCCAACCTTCATAGCCGGAGAATGAATTACTTCTTTCCTTTTTTGCCTTTACCTTTGGCTTCTTTCTTTGCCGGGAGTTTGAGACCCAATTCTTTGGCAATTGCTTTGCGAAGTTTTTCGATATCATCTTCTTCAAAGTCATCCGGGTCTGTTTCGAGATCTTTGTCATCGCAAACATCTTCCAGTTCTTCGAAGTCCATTTCGGCAAGAGCTTCACCGGTTAATTCTTCTTCCTCTTCGTCTTCATCTTCGTCATCGTCCGAGTCTTCATCATCCTCGTCATCTTCATCATCATCATCAGAGTCCTCATCGTCAGAGTCCTCATCGTCGTCATCCTCATCAGAGTCCTCATCGTCGTCCTCTTCTTCTTCCTCGTCTTCGTCATCATCATCTTCCTCTTCTGAAGCAAAGAAGTCTTTTGCTTCTTCGGCAGACAACATAATAGGAGCCGGGATAATTTTTACTGAGCCATCTTCGTAAGTAATGATGATTGCACCATTAATCTCTTTGCGAGATACTTCCTTTAACTCTACCTTTTTGGTTTCTTTTTTCTTAGCCATTTTCGTAAATGTTTAAATGTTAATAATCAATAGTTATATCACTCTGTTATAAGTTTCTTGTATTTTCTTTCGCTTCCCGTAAGATAAGCAAATGCAATATTATATTGTTTTACCTCATCAATTACGGTCTTTAGTTCTTCTTGAGATTCTATCTTTACATCTTCTGTATCGATAACTTCATCTTGGTCATTATAGGTATTAACCTTAAAGGATTTACCCATGAACGGATTTAATTGTTTATGTACCCTTACTTCCGGTACTGGGTTTTTAGTTTCCATTGCTGTATTTAATTTTAATTATTCCAGGAATACCAACCTTACCAAATACTTCGGTATAGAATTTGTATTTTGGATTTTGCATTGATTTATAGTTATCAGCTAATCTCATGGGAAATACCCAATATTCATTTTCTAGCATCCTGTTTGTCATAATGTAGGCATATTTACTTCTCATCCTATATTTGCTTACAGGAATGAATCCCTGAAATCTTAAAGCTTTTACTAAGAACCTTTCTTTTGGTTGCCATCCCAAATGATTTAAAGATTCATCATAAAAGATATCAAGCATATCCCTTTGTGCTTTGATAAATAGTACTTTCTGTATCGGGATATCTAATTTCTTTCTTAGGTACAAGGCCAAGGAACATACCAATGGAGGATATTGCAAAGAAAAAATATTATATTTATTCTTTTCTTCTTGACTCAGCCTGTTGTAAATCCTGTAAGATAGCAGAATGGATTTGTATTCTCTTCTTCCGGATATACTTGGAAGATATGCCTTCCCGTTGTCCATACAATTTTTGTGAGTACCTTTCATTGAATACCTTCTTTCCTTTTGATTTAAAGACCCGGTGCATTTGAACCATGAACCTTCGTCTTCTGTGTTTATCAATTTTATATTCATCCGGGATAATAAACTTCCTGGCTTTTACTAATCTCCCTTTATACCAGAATTTAGTAGAACCAGATTTATGTCTTAGACCATTCATATCTTGAAGTATTCTTATCCCTTGCCTAAGTAATTTCCTGCCTGATATGATATGAATATATTGAAGAACATCTACTCCGTACATATAAACCAAAGTCTTTTTTATTTGATACCTTGTGAAATAAGGTATACCGGTTAAGTGTTTCCGATATAAACTTTTTTCGGTAATACGTTTGTTGGTGGTATCTGGTCTCCATGTCCATATATAATATCTATCTTTTCGGATTGGTTCCCTACTACTTTCCTTTAGCTTTACCATTACTCATAGTCCTCCTTGCAGTTCTAAACCAAAGTGTTATCGATTTATCATTTGCATCTGGGAACTTCTTTTTCATCCTTCTAGTTACTCTTTCTAAATCATAACCCTTTGCAACCAATGACCATACATAGGATTTCTTAGTTCCCTTGATGAGATTGAATTCATCCCTTTCTCTTGGTGGTTTCTTTTCCCTTGGCTTTTTTATTCCTGGAACCCTTTTGGATTTCCTTTGCCCATCTTCTCCTTCTTCTCCGAGAAACCCAAGCCTTAATTTCGAATTCCTTAGAGGGTCATCTTTTGAATAACCTATGTTCTCCAATTGTTTATCCATCCAATCATCATATTGGTCAATCAATGATTTGTCTGGTTTATTAGTTGACCTTTCGATATAACCAATTAAATCGAAAACTCCAGCAGCACATGCATCAGGGAAAGGCATACCCAATACTATGGCTTTTCTTTTTAAATCCCTGTAAGTCATATTCCTCCCGGCTGAACCAAGGAAACTGGCTTTTTCTTTTGAGGGTGCTGGTTTATTCTTTTTGTTCTTTCTCATATCTTTTATTTTAATTTGTTGCAAATATAATACTTTTTATTTATATAAAGAAATATTTCTACTTATTTTTATAAAAAGCTGAGGTATCTGATATGCGTTCAGCAGCCGTTGATTTAGGCTTTTTCTTCCTTTTCTTTTTAACCTTATTAGCATTGAAGGCCATATCAAGTTTCTTAATACTGAATTCTATATTATTCACTTGATTATAGTTAACTGCTTTTTCCACGCAGCATCTGTACTCAGGCCAGAAGCGTTGTCCTAATTTTACATCAACTGTTTTAATCATAAACTTGGATACCATAAATCCAAATGTATCTGCATCATCTTTCTTTTCGAATACATACATATAGAATCTACTAAATTCACTAACTACCTCATCTAAAGGTCTTACGGGCATTAGTAAATATCCATCTGTATATAATTCTTCTGATATTAAGCATACCCAGTATTTCTTTTTTCCGGGTTTTACTTTATATCTAAACCTTTCTTTCAGTTTTGTGTGCATCCATTCTGGTACTCGGTTTAAAAGGTATTTAATGTATATCTTGTCCTTCTTATTCAACCGCCTTTTAAATGCAGAAGGCTGTTGTAGCATTCTTGGTAGAATCCTAAAGTTATTCCACCTATCGAACTCTAGAATTAACCTCATTGAATCTAAGTCCCAGGGGTCTTCTGATTCTTTGAGTCTTTTCATATTTCTTTCGATATTACTATTGCTTACCTTTGAGAGTAAGTTAGAAGAGTCTCCAGTATATAGACTAGCTTCTTTCCTTGTTAATCTCTTTTCAATACATCCTTCAATAAAATCACAAAAGCTTCGTTCGCAAGGGCAGTCAGGTCGAAAAATAGAAGTGTGTAACTCGAAAAAATCAGAGAATAATCTGAAGAACTTTTCTGACCTTTCTCTGATTTCTAAATACTTGTAATGTGACAACTTTAAAATTTCACCAGCTTCCCATGAGGATTTGCTTTCTGATAACTGAAGGAATAAAGACTGCCTCTCTATTTCGTTTAAGCAGTCCCAAGCTTTCTTCTGAGCATCGTTCATATTAATTCCTCCTAAAATCCATTATTCTATCTATTGATTCACTTGTTATCTCATTTGGGTCATAATCTTGGGAGTTAGCATATAACTTATCTGGGTCATAATTCTGGTACACGCTATAGATTACGTTATCAAAGGGTAACCATATTTCCATTTTACCCATTTCCGGATATAAAAGAAGTTGTACCATTTTATTTATGTGGTCTATACCTAATACCGTAGCATCTATTCCTTCGTAAGGATAACCTTTGAGTACTAAGTAATCGCCTATCTTAACATTCATCAAATCGTCTACAGAATATTTCTTTCCTTCTTTTGCCATCCTCTTAAACCTTTTAACATCCTTTCTGGTACATGTAGCTACCAATGAGAAATCATCAAAGTCTTCAGAGTTATCTATTCTAGCTTTCTTCTTCCTTTCATGAAGAGTCTCTGTAGACTTTAACCAAGTTCTTATACCTGATATACTTCTCTTCAGTTTGTTTAGAAAAGGTCTAGAGTACGCTAACTCTGTAGGCATCTTGATAAAACCATAATTGAATAAGATAGGTACTTCTTCGAATATCATCTTACCCTTTGCGGTTTTCTTTAAAACGTTTATCGTAGGGATAATGGCACGTACTTTTTTATATCCCTTTTCTTTAAGTTCTTTATTAATGTTCTGATAATACTTTCGTTCTATGTAGAAAATACAATAAGAATAAGGGATACGTTTCATATTATTTCTTTTTAATGATTAACTTAGCTTGCTTATGAATTAACTTATAAGGTACATTTAAAACCTCACTAGCCATAAATACCATAAGAGTATTCCCGGGTACTTGAATATACATTACTTTAGTAACATATTCTGTAATAATATCTCCCAGTTTTACTCCAACTACGAAGAAAAATTCATTTGCAGGCATAGAATTATACCTCATACATAGAATAGGTACTTTCTTTGCCCTTTTAGCATCTTTACTTGCTTGTTCCCAGAATCTTAATATATCACAACCCTTATTGCCAAGCAATATATGTTCAAATTTAATTTCTTTGTAGCTTTTACATTCTACGGATATCTTACACCTGTGAGCATGTCTTTCATCTACACAAGTAATATCAGAAGCAGCATCCTTGTTAGAATGCCAAGCCCCTGACATTGGAACTCTATTCCAAGTATAAGCGGTCCATTTAGTAAACCACTTAGACATTTTTAATTCAAATCTTGAGCCTTTTTTCTTACTATTCATGATGTATTATATTTTATATCATTATAGTAGTTGGTACCTACTCAGGCCATTCACCTTTTCAACTTGCAGGATTTTAGTATTAGATAATGGAAGTGAATCTAAATGGGTAATTAGGAATAGGGTCTTATTTGCAAAAGTATGCCTGATTAAAGATGTAACTACCTCTACATTATCAGAACTCAAAGATTCAAATACCTCATCAAGGAAGGCTAGATTAATCCCTTTGGAAGCAGTTAGAGATTCGTTCATAGCAAATGCCATTGCAACATTACAAAGTTGTCGTTCTCCTCCAGATAATTCATTGTAATCAATAATTTGTCCATCCCTTTCAATTAAAGTATAAAAGTCTTTTCTAATAGTACCCAAATCTATACCAAATTCAATCCTGAATCCCAATACTTGAGAATATTTATCAAGTGTTCTATTTAACATATCCAGAGATGAATCAAACAGATAAGCCTTGATTCCATTATTACCAAGTGGGTCATTAAGTAACCAATCGTAATTCTTTAACTCTAATTCCTTATTATGGTAATCCTCGTCTACCTTACGAAGATTCTTTCTAATTTCCTTAAGTCTCTCTTTATACTTAGGAGACATAACCTTAAGCTTCTCTCGTTTTAGCTTTTCCAAATCCTCGTCAATAGAGGCAATATCTGAAGCAATATCATCACATTCTTTTTGAAGTCTCTTATACTTCTCATTCGTAGTTCTCAACTCATCCAATCTACCCAGAGCATCTTCATATTCTTCCTGGAGTTTATCCGAGTTTATGATTGCTTTATAGATAATATCTACGCTCTCTTTCGCACGTTTGTAGTGGCCTTTATCTAACTGTATCTTGAGTTTCTTTACAAAATCTGGTAATGATACTCCAGATACTATACGGTTATATTTTATCTTGGATTTAAGACCATCTACATAATCTGTATGTTTCTTAATCTTAACTTTAAGACTCTGCTCTACCTCGTCCTTAAGTTGTTGCTGCTTTTTAATAAGTTGCTTAGTTAGGTCCTCCCTATCTTTCTTTAATTCTCTACGTTCTGATTTGATTTTCTCTTTAAAACCCTTTTCCCTATCTCGTAAATCAAAGTAAGCTTCCTTATTTGCTTCAAGTTCTTTCTTTAATAAAGCAGATTGGTGTTCTACTTCGTTTGCCTGAGCTAATAGATTATTTTTATCCTGCATAGCTATACCTTTGGCAATGTTAAGAAATTCTAAATCAAATACTTCTTCGAATATCTTCTTCTTATCTGAATTAGATTCTTGTATCAGTCGTTTAATACCCTGACCAAACATAATGGAGTTCATGAATAAAGTGTAAGATAAGCCAAGCTCTGCATTAATGGCATCTTGGAGTTTATTCTTACCCTTTACATTCACTACCTCGTTATCTTTCATAAGGATAAGCCTATCTTTACCTTTAGCCCCATCCTCAAGAACTATATTGCATTTCTGACATCGGATAATTTTATAAATATGTTCTCCCTTTTGAAAGAATACCTCTACCATTACTCCTTGGTAATCTTTAGGTCTTACCTTTTCCCAGGTAGTTACTTCTGATACCCCTTTTAAATTTTTACCATATATTGCCCATACCAATGCCGATAAGATAGTTGATTTACCTTTACCATTCGGTGCCTTGATAAGTATGGTACAACTTGGATTTAAAGGTATATGTAGGTTTTCTATTGAACAGAATCCTACTACGTTCATTGTTGTAAATGTTAACATGATTCAGCTTTTTTAAGTATGTCAATCAGTAGTTCTTTCTTATCTTGTTCAGTTATACCTTTTTCCTTAAGATACTTCCTTGCTAGAGCTTTCTTAGAAAGTTGCTTAGTAATTTTATGGTTAGTATTTACTAAGTTACTAGTTTTCTTAGGTAAAACGGTATAATAATTGCCATCATCTTTAATATCCTCTTCAGATTCTACATCTACGAATTTAGGGAATTGCTTAAGTTGTACGAATTGCATTGATAAGTCTGAATAAATCTTCCAATAACCCAATTTGCAATCTCTATCTGTTCTCCTTTGATGATTAGGTGCTCCTATCATATAAACCTTCTTTGATAGTCTTTGGGGTTTATGTATATGACCACATAATACCAAGTCAAATCGATTCAAGATATTTACATTGAGATTTTCTACAGAATCAACTTCTCTACCATCAGTATCCTTTGCTCCTGGATAATCCGTATGAAGAAGAAGTATGTTCTTTACATTCTTATCTAGTTTAAGTTTCTTAAGATATTCACTTAGACCCACATTATTATCAATATAGGGAACTCCATAAATGTGGTAATCTCCATAAGAACACCATTTGATTCTGGTTAGATTAACACAGCTCATAAAATTCTTATGAAATACAAAAGGCCATCCCTTAGTTATCCTATCAATACGATTTACAGATTTCAAATCGTGATTCCCGTCTATATAAATCATTTTGAATTTTGGATAGTTACTCTCTAACCTATCGAACTGTTCAGCAACGAATATTGCTAAATCTTGGTCAATTGATTCTGGCTTATGAAATAAATCTCCACAAAACAAAGCAGGACATTTGTACTTTTCACATTGACCTGCAATAACGTCAAGGACCTTGATACTATTCAAGGTCCTATTGTTGTTCTCATTGAATTTTGCCCATAAATTGATGTGCAAATCCGAGAATGCTATAAATACTACTTCTTTACTCATGAAGAAAATCAATAATAAGTTTCTTACGAATATCCAAATTAGCTTCTCTTATACAGAGAACTTTAGTTTCACCATATATGGATTTGATTACTCCCTCTGTTGCACCGTATTCCAAGAGTTGATTCTTAAAAATGTTCTTATAAATAGAAGATATTTCCTTAGTAGGTAAGAATCCCCACAAGTTCAATACGTTATCCATTATAGAAGATATTAAGAACTGGAAGTAATTATTCTCTATTCGTTTGCCATTATCTTCCATAACCCATTCCTTTACCATGGCAGTAGTAAAGTCTAATAGGATAAGATGAGTACATTGTTGATTGAGTAACATCTTGCAAGTTTCGAAAAAGTGTTCCATTTCACATTTAGGAACATTCTTGGCTTGCTTGTAATAGAAATAGGCAGCTAAATCAAGATAGCTTCTATCTGTAACAAATCTATCCCTATCTCTGAACATTTTGTTTCTTAGGTTCATTACCTGAAAATCTTCGAGTAACAAATCCTTTGAATCCCTTTCTAACATCTCTTTATGAGACATATCCTTTGTTTTAGGTATTAAGTCTGATACACTACCAGATACAAATTCTAATTCTGGAGGATATTTGGATACATCGAACTTAATCATACTGGGAACTTCTTTTGCTAAAGTGGTTTTCCCAACTCCACTTGCACCTGCAAACATGATTTTCATTCTGATAACTCTTTAAAGGGTTTAATAAATTCTTTAGTTAGGAACGAAGCCAGAGAATACTCTATGCACAGTTTCCTAAATTTATCATAGTTGAAAGTCTTCTTTCTCTTGAGAGGTATCTTATCTAAAGGGACATTACCTACAAACCAGAATAAATCAATCAACTTACGATTCCTTTCCCAAGCTTCTTGGTACTCTTTATTAGGTTTAGCTTCCAAGTATTTGTAGATTGATTTATACTCATCTAATATCTTTCTTGCAGTTACTGGACCTATACCTTTAAAACCAGGGATATCATCGGAAGTATCACCTACCATTGCAAGGTATTCAACGGTCTCATGTGAATGATAACCAAATAACTCTTTACAATTACCCATTCGAATAACTTCATCCTTTCTTGGATTTAATATCCTAACGTTCTTGTTTAGAAGTTGATTAAAATCCTTATCTGATGATACCAAGATTACATTATCCGAACGATAAGTATTAATAATTAGGTATGCTAAGAAATCATCTCCCTCATATTGAGTTTTATTCCTTTTATCAAATATATAAGAAATTCTTAGCATACCTAATATCTTCATTATAATTGCCTTTTGTATTTGCAAGGATTCATAATCAACCGATATATTTTTTCTGTGTCCCTTATAGTTAGGCAATAACTTATCCCTTACTGGTGAATGACCGTTATCAAAGGTTATAACTACTTCGTTGGGTTCAAACCTGGTAAGATACATGTGAAGTGATTTGAAAAATCCAAATATTGCTCCACTTGGTTTACCGTCTGTGGATTTAAGTTTCTCGAACTTGTGAAAAGATTGATGGAGAATGTTCTCTCCATCAATCAATAATACTGTTTTCTTACTCATCGTCTTCCTCCTCGTCATCTGATTCGTTAAATGATTCATATTCTACTCCATCTACTGGATATAAATTAGTAGTCAATGCTACTATCTTCTTTCTAGTTGTACCGATAGTATTTATCTCAGCCTTCTTTAATAGTTTACGACGAAGTTCATCATCCTCTTCCAAAAGCTTTTGGAATTTCTCTTCACCTCTTGCAAGAGTTTTTCCTTTGAACTTATATACTCCACCTGAAGATTTTTCTATGATATCATTTTCTACCAATACATCCTCAAGAGCATAGCATCTATCAAAACCTACTTCATGGAACTTAGGATTGAAGTAAACCGGACATTTGCTGATTGTAGGTCTTGGAGGAGCAACCTTATTTTTAATAAGTCTAATTGTGACAAGCTTTCCAGCTTTTCTTTCTTTACCGTTTTGCTTAACTGTGATAGATTTTCCTGAATAGAAAGCAGCTCTGATTGAAGCATAGAATTTGAGTGCTGCACCTCCTGTAGTAGTTGTATTATCTTTTCCGAATCCGACATTTAAAGCAGTTCTTAATTGGTTAATATAAATTTGTGTAACTCCCAGTTTGTAGAATAACTCACTCCTGATACGGAAGTATTTATAAAGAGCTTTTGCTCTACCTCCCATTTCTGCTTTACCCTCTACCATTTTAGAATCTATGTTATCTGCACAATCCATAGCAGCAATAGAATCAATTACTAAGAGTATTGGTTCATTCTTAGTTAACTGAGAACGTAAGTAGATTGCTAAATCTGCTACTGCATCGGAAATATACTCTATACGAGTATCGGTTAATACTGTAACCTTTTCTGGGTCTACACCATTTGCTTCAGCCCAGGAGTTCATCCAAGATTGTTCAGCATCTACCCAAATTACATGACCACCAAGTTGTTGACAGGTATATGCAAAATTATATGCAATAAGGGATTTACCAGAAGATTCTTCTCCAGCTACTTCGAGTACTTTACCAAATGGTATACCACCACCAAATGTATAGTTGAGAGCAAAGAAAGTAGAGGGTAACCATAAGTTTGATTCTACTGTATCTGAAGCCAATCTCATGATACTACCATATTTCTTTAATATCTCATTTTTTGTTGGTACCTTTAAACCAACCTTAGTTTTCTTTGCCATATTAAATTCCTCTTGATTTTAAAATATTCATTGCATGATTCAATACGTTTTTCTCTTCATCGGTAAACTTCATGAGACTACCTTTGTCGAATACAAGTTCTACTATGTGATATCCCATGAAGGGTACTTCAGACCTCTCTCCATTGGGTAATTCTACTTTGGCATACATCCATGATAATATCATTTCTGCCATAAGAGGGTCTACCAATTCCAATATTAAAACAGGATGTTCCCAAAATTGATTATTTCTGTATATTCCAGATTCTTTATATTTCTGTTTAACCCTTTCAGAAAAATCCCTCACCTTTGCATAATCAAAGTCTGGCCCAATATCATTGATTTCACAAAATCTTCTTATAATCTTTGACTTATCTTCATCTGATAAGTTTGCCCAATATTCTTTTGATACCATAATGTAATGTATTTATACTAAAGAAGGTGATAACTGAACGAATCTAATTACCACCTTCGAATGAAACCATAGGTTTAACTAACCTTTAAATATCTGATTTGTAACGTTTCTTCTTTTTCTTTTTGGGTTCATCATCCTCCATATAATGGTCTCTGTGAATCCCTTTCTTTTTTGTCTTTTTCTTTGGTTTGTCATCCTCGTCATCGTCTCCTCCATGGTCTTCATTCAAGAACTTAGCAAGAAGTTCTTCCAGTTCATCGTATGATTTGATTTGAGAACGAACTATACCTTCAAGGTCTACAGTACCTTGATATTTCTTATCCAATTTAGTTGGTTTACAAGCACGAGCAGAATAAGTTGTATCAAGCTTACCAGAACCAGAACGAATAATTTTGATATCATACCCATTTCTTGGGTCTGTCATATCACCAGCTTCATCCTCATCAAGGTATAAGTCGATAATATCTTGATAAACAGAGCGTGGAACTAGAACTCCCTTATCTTTACCTTCGTAATCGAATTTAGTTCCCTTTTCATCTGCATATACCAGACCACCGATAACATATCTTCTTCTTGGTACAAGGGTTTTTGCAAGTTCTTTGTCATCCTCATCCTTTGAGTTTTTCAATTCCTGGTATTTTTCCATGAAAGGACATGGTTCATCAAAAGTAGCCGGAGATATTACTCCCCCAAAATTACCTCCAAGATAGAACTGAACAATTTCGATTCCCAATTCCTGGTCATCTCCCGGAGATTTGATTCTCATACGTAAAGTACCTTCTTTAGGGAATACCAAACCATTTCCGTTTCCCTTAGATTCTAGCTGTTTCTTTCTAGCTAGCATCTTTTCCTTTGTAGAAAGTCCATCTGATGAAACTTTCTTCTTTTTGTCAAGTGCCATATTAATCGTTATTATTTGGTTCTGAGTAAATTATCTCATTCATACTCAACACCGTTAAAGTGTTCTTTTCCAAAAGTTGTTGTAAGCCTGGGGTAAGCTTGTCTGTTTCAAATTCCAGTTCCTTACCGGCATACAAACCATAGGTAACTATTCTACCTATTTGCACCAAATCCCGGTAAGTTCTATACTCTTCGGTAATCTCACCGAGTTTAACTATAACTCCCTTACGAGGAACTCCCTCTTTTACCTGTTCCGGAATAATAAGCCCGGACCGAGTTTGGTTTACTTCTTTTGGTGATAAGATAAGAACCCTGTTTTCAGTTGGACATCCTGGTAATTGTTTGTCAAACTGAGCTGCTACCATAGCAGAAATGAAAGATAGTGAATAATTCATATTCTTAATTTGTTTTTAAAAGTTAGTAATTACTTATAGTTATTATTGTTGCTTCCTCATGTTGGCATTAATAGTCCTCAAGATATTCTCTCTAGACTCGTAAGCTCTACATATTGAAATATACTTGTTAGCCTTTTCTACTGCTTTTAAATACCGTTGATATATTGATTTATACTTTGGAGATATGTTAGCCTTATGAGCAACGTAATCATTATTGAACCTTTCATTGGATTCTTTAATAAATATCCAAGCAGCAGAATAAGCTTCATCCTTTTCTCTTGCTAGAGCATCCCTTTCTTTAATATACTTATCTCTTAATGAGCAAAGTATATAATAACTAGTGGGAGATTCCCTTAACTGAGAATTAATGATATTTTCATTAATGGATAATTCCTTAGCAATATCTATGGTTATGATATTACCTTCGAATTTAACCTTTAGTTTCTTCAGTTCCGTTTTCATGTACTTTCAATAAATTCTTAAAATCTTCTTTTGAATATTTACCTTCTTGAATTGCTTTAGATACCTGAGCAAATGCACAATGATACGCAGTATCTAAACCAGGCAAGTGAAGAATAGATTCATACTTACCAATTATATCAATTAAAGCCTTGAATCTTAAGTCACATAGGTTATCTGTTCCTCCTCTATCTACTAGAGTCATAAACAGAGCCCAATAAATATGAGTAGCATCTTCATAAGCTAACCTTGCATCTTCATCCTTCATTACACCAAATGCCAAATCTTCTAATAATTTGAGATTTGATTGAAGTTGCTCTATCTGAGACCTAACTCGATTGAATACCATTTTATCTCTACCGACTAATCTCAAATTACATAAGTCTAATTGACGATTGAGGTTTTGAATAGAGAACTCTAAGCAGGCAGATATCATATAGGTTAAAGATGATAGCCTATTTGTATTCATTATTTGTTCTTCAGTTGCCATAGTTTATAATATTTTATTATTTATGTTGTCATAGTATCCTCTTTCTTCACTTCTGTAGGTGATTTTGGATTTTCTTTATGATGAAGATGCCTATTACAACCTGGGCACTTAACTAATTTGCAATCAGCAAAAGTGGATGAATCTACTTCTGAGTAGTCATATTCAAATTCACAATCACAGTATGGGCATTTAGCTCGCCATATCGTGGGTCCGTTCAAAATCTTTTTCATTTTCTTAGTTTTATGTTATTATACCGTAATATTTTATACAATACACCAACTGAGATACCGAATTCTTCTAGTATATCCTTTCTTGGTATACCTTCTATGTACCTAGAAATTAATAATTCTACATTTACCTTACGTTCTCGTTCTTTGCCAACAAAATAGAACCTTTTATCTTCTATACATTGACCCATGTTCATCTTAGCAGTTCCCCAATATAGATTACTTACTCTATTATTTTCAGGGTCATTATCTTTATGGCATACTTGAGGATAATGGTTTGGGTTAGGTATATAAGTGGAAGCCACTAACCTATGTCTATAGAAATTCTTCCGTTTACCATCATCTCCTACTAAAGAGTTAGATAAATAACCATTATCTTTCATAGCAGGTTTTACTAATTTCCAACTACCAGTAAATTTCGAGTATAATTTTCCAGTACGGGATATGTAATAATTACTAAACCCGGGTATATTACCCTTTTCTCGATTTTTCATATTCTCGTTGATATTTATGGATTTCCCTTTTATATAGTTCCATAAATACTTCTGGTGAAGCTGCACTAAAATTACCAATTTTACGAGTCTTAAACTTATGGTATTCCTCCATATACTCTTCTACCGAAAAGTCTGGTTTTAACATTCTAGTATAATCATATCCGGGCATAAATGGTAATTCTTCTGCCATAGACCGGCCTATTGTAAAATCCATTGATAGAGTTACGTCATCAACTTGAAATCCGAAATACCTTTTCGTACTTGGGTTACGTAGGATATTCCAGATTGTATATACAGTCCAGGTGTTAATATCTTGAGGTTTAGAATACATATATACAGCATCATGTACTGTACAAGCCTCTTTCATCATGGGTAATTTACCTTGTCTCATTAACCAATAAACAAGGATAGCTCCAAAATTGGTCATATTTGCTGCAGCACCTTGACATGGGAAGTTAAGACCTAAACGAATTGCATAAGCAACTTCTTGCTTATCATTTGAATATATTTGGGGGAGTCTTCGTTTAGTACCAAATAATTGTGTATAATACCCATGCTTACGAAGGAATTTCTCTTGTTTCTCTTTAAACTTCCTAATTTTAGGATGTTGACCAAAGAATACTTCCATTTCCTTTGCTGCTTCTTCTGGTGTAACTATAATACCTGCTTTTGGGTCAGATAATTTAACTGCTAGCAATTTATTACCAATTCCATAAATAAGTCCAAATGCAATCTGTTTAGCTTGCTTTCTCCTTACCTTCCATAGTTTATAATCTGGATGTGTTTCATCTTCATAAGCTTTACTTGCTTCTTCGATTGATACACCATATTTTGCTGCTGCTATACCAAGGTGAGGGTCTACTCCCTTAGCAAAAGCTTCCAGATAAGTTTCATCACCTGATAGATGGGCCATCATTCTTAACTCTGCCTGAGAATAGTCGAATGCCATATATAAATAACCCGGAGGAGCAACTAATTGTTTCTTAATATTTGGGTCTACCGATGTCTTGGGTATTTGCTGCATATTTGGGTCAGCAGAACTGAATCGATTAGAATCAGTACCATGTATATTATATCTACCGTGTAATCGAGAATCATCTTGGACTTTTTCATGCCAACCCTCAATATAAGTAGTATACATTTTCTGTAAACCTCTTAATTCAAGTAGCTTATCAAGGAATATTGCTTTTGGGGATTCTGGGTCTTTTACTGTTAACCTTAATTCAACCAAAGTATCTTCATCTGTACTTGGCTTACCAGATTCATTATTTTTAATTACTGGGAATTTAAAACCAGAATCTGAATACATAAGTTGTGGTAAATCAACTGGGCTACCAAGATTAAGAGGTCTTATAAGTTCCTGTTCTTTCTTGGTAGTAAATATACCTGCACGAATGTTTGATATCTTTTGTTCCCTTGAATCAATCTTACGTTTATCTTTTGGGTCATTGTAATCTAACTCTTCAAGTTCAGCCTCAATAGATTCGATATACTTTTCTATTTTAACTTGATTATATTTCTTGGTAAACTTCTTTACCCTTGGTAAATCATAGATTGCTTGTCTAGCAGCATCTATCTTTGGTTTATATTCCTCAAGCAATTTCTGATTAAATTCCGTATCAAGGTATAATCCCTCTTTCTCTACCGAAGTTAATACCCGGGAATTACACATAAATAAATTACGAAATACCGAATACATCTTCAAGTCAATTAACTTCTTCTCGAAGAATATCATTAATCGTAAAGTGAAGTCTGTATCTTGACATCCATATTTACATAAGGGGTCTAATTCTTTTTTATCCCAAGGTATCTTATCAAATTTATCTTGCTTTTCATAATCACCGTATTCTGGTAAATATCTTCTAACCATATCCTTTAACCCATGAGGTTTTTCCTCATTGAGAACATATTTTGCAAGCATACCATCTAAGCATGTACCTCTATAATAGATATGATACTTTTGATTAATCTGGTCATCAAATTTCCAGTTCCATGCAACCTTTACAATATCATAATTCTCAATAATCTCTTCCCCAAATTTCCTTAACATCTTCTTCCAGTTCCATCCCGGTGAAGTATATTCTTTTGTTTGGAAATGGTCTAATGGAATAGAAGCACCAAACCCTGGCATCCAGGATACTGAGAGTATAGTTGGCTTAAAACTTTTATTATATATGGGTGAACCATCAGTTTCATAATCCACACTGGCATATCCGGTATACTTACATAGTTCAATAACTTTTTTAAGCATACGTTTGTTCTTAATAATTACATATCTAGTTTGCATGATTGATGTCTCCCATCTTTAACACATTGTTGAATATTCTCAGATTGAGTACCCCAGTAAAGATTTTTATAAAAATTATTCTTAGGATTATTATCTTTATGACATACAAATGGTTTATTTAATGGGTTAGATATATAAGCTACCACTACCAACCTAGACACTTGTACATAATGTCTTTTACGGAAATCATCCTGTATTACTAACCTATAATATCCCTTATGGTTAGTTATTCTAGTTAATTCCCTCCAATAACCCACTCTGTTTAAATCTCCAACACCAGTTTTAGATTTTCTACCTAATCCAACTCTTCTTCTGGTATATACCCGACCTCGTTTAGAAACATAATAACCAGAAAATCCAGGTATATTATCCATGAACCTTTTACGCAAGATTACTGGAAAAGATGATACATGTTTTTTCTTCATATATTTTAAAATAGAAAAATGGACATACCTACCAGTAGTAGATACATCCCTCATTATTAATACTTCTCTTGTAAATCTTCCAGATTGGATGATAATGCTAACCAATCCTTCTTATAAGCATGAAGAGAATCAATAGTATGATACAGATAACCCGGTTTTACTCCTACCTCTTTAGCTACATATTGCATGAGTCTCCATGCAAGATATACATCATTACCGAAATGTTGTACAAAGTCCGAACTTCTTTGATGATAGCAAATATGTAATACCTTCTCTCCTTTACCATTCTGACGGATAAGGAAATCATAATACATTGAGCAAGGTATACGTTTACTTCCATCAAGGAATCTTAAATCTGTACCATGGAATATAGGGAGTACTGCTTTACGAGTATCATTATCCCTCTTAAGAAGTTCAATAACTGATTGCATTGCTGAATCACAGTTAAAAGAAGTACTACCATAAATGTCTAACGAGTTCCAAATACGCTCTGGGTAGGTGTAATCAAACTTACCATTCACCAAAAACTGTTCCCATAAATCTTTTCTCAATTCCCAAGCTTTACCTGGATTTAAATCATACCAACCAATTCTTTCTTTAAACTCTGCATCTGCCCATTCTTTTGAATGAGAGAATACAAATAACCATACTGGGTCTCCAAGTGAAGTTAAGCAATATTGTTGGCAAATGAGTTCCTTTGTTTCAAATTCCTCATTACCTTCAATGACTTTATTCTGATAGGTCTTTGGTTTTACAGTTTGACCATAACTGTTGAGTTCTCTGCCAAGTTCTGACATTAACTCAAAAGAATTACTGTAGATTCTCATTCTTCTGTTTCTTTAAAAGTTTCTTCTTATATGCTTTACGTTGAGAATAGGATATCACATTTTCTGGATATTCTATATCTTCATATTCTAATAGCAAGTCCTTTGCTAACAAAGCTTGGTATTCATATAAGTCCGGACGAAGTACTTTAAAACTCCTGAAGAATACCTTAAATGAAGACCATTCCTTTTCTGTACCATTTTGGATTTTCTTATAAACTTCTTTAACCCTTTTAGTCCAAGGATTACCTATACCCTTGATTACTTTCTTTAGAGGTTTATAAGCTGAGTACATTAAGAGTGTCTCTACATTCCCATACATTTGAGTCGCAAATAGGTTGATTTGTACTGACTGGTCCGGCCCATACACGTATTCTGCCATCCGTTGAATTAATAGGAAGTCGAATATTAACCTCTTTGTAATCTCTGATGCTCTGATTACCATTGTAATAACTGGGATGTCCTCCTGAAATCTCTTCGAAAAAGTTGCAGCAATTAAACATTGTTTACCGTTATCATGATGATTATTGAACATATACGTAACATTGTAATTCTGATTATACTTGTTCTTCAGGATTCTTAATTTGCTACGTAAGAGGTCTAACTTATTAAAATCAATATAATTATTCAATAAGCTCGTCCACTTAGTTTCTTTGTAATTAAAACACCTGCCATAATCAAAATCTGGGTCTACCCATGCTTTACGTATTTTTATAAACACGTTATATGCTACTGCAACTCCACTGTTTGCAGTAGCACCCTTATCAAAAAGAACGGGGTCTAATCTCAAGAAAGCCTCGTTCAGTTTCTCCCATGCCTCTTGTGAAGTAGCAAACTCCAAAGAGTGGAGGGTCTCCTCTGTATTCGATTGAAGACCCTCTAATTTTCTATTCCATCCACTCATTAGTAATTTGTTTTTTGTCTCCAGAGGTTAAGTCTTTGTTTCTTAAAGAATAACCTATAGATTGATTCATCTGAAAATCCTTGTAATCCCAAGAATCCCATATATAGGTAGAAAGCTTTTACCAAAGAATACTGAAAGTCTAATTCCTTAGTCATTACTTGGGTTTGTTTCCATGGTCTACACTTAAGAAGATTCCTTGCAATATTCAATTCATATACTACATTGAATAATAATACCTTCTCTTCTTCGTGAGATGCTTCACTTAAAGTATTAAACCCGGGAGTATAATCTTTTACTGATTCATGATCTTCATCAATCATATTAAACCGATTAACTAAACCAATACTACCTTCGGTAACCATGGCTATACCCAGTGTAATTACGTCCTTCAATTCCTTTACTTTGAAGTCAGAGTAATCGACTACGTAAGACGTCCCCCAGGAGAAGATATCTTCTGGTAGTATATTTGCAAAGTGGAACAAAGTGAATAGGAATCCCAGAGCATCTCCCTGTTCTTCATTGGCATTCTGCAAATGGTTGAGTACCTGAGTATATTCATCCTCTGTTAACTGGTCAATATTCCATCCCCACTTGTGGCATATCTTTACTACCTCAGAGGTAGATTCATAACCCTCCATTAGTTCTTCGATAACCCGGGCAATAAAATCCTTAAGAACTACCTGATTTTGATGATTATTGATATCAACCGGGTAATCGGGTAGCTTTTCTATTTGCCTGTAGCCATCTAATTGTTCTAACGAAAGAGAATACATAGATTGTAAATACGTACCTACTTCTAAAGAAGGTACGATTTCCTTGATATTACGTATGTCCATTACTTACTTCCTGTTGAATTAAATCCACCTTCACCTCTTGTTCCCCACATTTGAGATTCAGAATAAAATTCTTCTGATTGAATCTCCTCGGGTTCTGTGAGATAGATTGGTACATGAATAAATTGGGTTGCTTTCTCATCCACCTTTAGAGTCTGTATTACTCGACTGAGATTGATTATACCAATATGAATCTCTCCTACATAAGGAGAATCTACAATCTCTGCAGTATACAGAAGACCTTTTTTAGAAGCAAGCCCAGACTTATTAGCTGCCATGAGCATAGACTCTTGAGGTTCAATAAGTGGTTTGATACCAGATGGAATAAGGATTCTCCCTCCCGGATAGATTTGAATGTCAGTTACGAAATTGGTAGTTGTATTTACTCCCAATACAAAATCTGGAGTAAAATGATTTGGAGACTGGTTTGCCTCGATTTGAATCAATTGTTGAGGGTCCAAGTTTCTTGGGATATAGAAATCCAAACCTGCATCACCTGCATTACCTCTTGATGGAGTCTTTACGTCTCTTACTTTAATAAATCTGAATCTGTTCATAATATATTACATTGTTTTAAAAGTTGTCCAAAGGTTAATCCCCGTTGAGGAGTTACTCCGAGTGAATGACAGAACCTTTCTACGTCATATTCACCCTGCATAAACAAATCAGCAAGAACATCATCTTGCCGTACATAATAATTTGGGTTGTTAAGATATAACTTAAACATTGCCCATATCATTCTTAACTTATTGACCTTTCCCATTGCATTCTCTATAAAGTTCTCTAATACGTTTCTTAGGTACTTCGAATTTCTCAACTGTCTTTGAGATAATTTCTTTTCTGTCTTTCCCTTTCCGAATCAAGCCTCGGATGTATTTCTTGATACCAACCGTGTCTTCTAATACATCCAAATCTTTGTATTGATTCTTCTGTTCTAATTCTTTTCTTGTAATGTTCAAGTTCTGGGACATCTTGAACGCACATAGTTCTGAGTCTCCGCATAATTTACACTCTTTAGTGGATAAATCATACCCAATACCAAAGCATGGGTCTCCATTACTTCCCAACTGAGAGATATCTAAAGGTGTTAGGATATCCTGCTTGGTTAAGTCGGGAAGCATTTGTTTTTTCTTTGCCATAATTAATCATCTATTTTTTTTTCGGTTAGTCTTATGACTGAATTTCCAACCTTCAATTCCGACTCATACAGTGGTAAGTAGGAATGTCCAATTGCATTAATAAATAGTTTCCTGATATCACCCAAGTGTTGTGAGTAACGCGAATCAGTATAAGTTAGTACTCTAACCTGTAGTCCTGAACAGAAAGATAAATCAAAATATACCTTATATTCATTAGCCATTACCTGGATTGATTGTATATCTGATATCCATACCAGGGTAGTACAGTTAAAAACATGGAGAGGAGTTTGTTCCTCTCCGATTATCTTATCAATGAATTTCTTATATAACTTAATAATCATAACTCTTAAGTGTTACATTTTGATATTTACAATGAGGACAAGTCCAATCCTTAGTATGCCAAGGACCTCTTAAATCATTTATCTCGCTCTCCTTGAATTTCTTCTTGCAATGATGACATTTGTATTTATATACATCGTAATCATACTGAGATGAATAGAGATAAAGTATTCCGATTATCACTCCCAGTACTGTTAGTATTAGTAGTAAGTATTCCATATCTTTTAATTTAATGATTAATAATGCCCTATGTCCCTCTATTAGATTAATTACTTCCTCCTACCGGAAAAAGTAATTATCCATAGTACTTACAAGTCTACTTAAGTAAGGCCTCATATTTATTCAATATCCTATTTATACAGGTTCTATTGACTTTAAAACGTTTCCCAATTCTACTAGATGACCATCCTAAAGATTTTAATCTTATAACCCTTCTATGAGCCCTTATAGAAACTTTACGATAATCACGTTTATCTAATCTCATCTGAGACATATTCTCAGCTTGTGTACCCCAATATAAATTATCTACATGATTATTTAATGGGTTGTTATCCTTATGACATACACAAGGTTTATTCTCTGGATTAGGTATATAAGCTAAAGCTACCAACCTATGTACCTTAGCTAATCTCCTAATACCTAATTTTGGATTTCTTAAAGTAACGTATGGCCTTCCGTCATGTTTGGTATATTTAGTTTTTAACAAATGATAATCCTTTAGATAACCGTGTCGATTATTCTTTCGGGAATATACTTTACCATCAACAGTTACATAGTAACCTGGGAAATCTGATATATTATCTTTCATAACTTATGTTTAGGACGTTTTACTAAAATTACTTTTAATTTCTCTACTTGATAATACCTTTTTCTAGCTCTAGCATGTCTAGATAAGTAATTACCTGGATACATTAAATCATCTACATAAGCTTTCTTTTTAGAAGAGTCGGTTCGAACTAATCTACCTAAGAATTGGATAGTTTTCTCGTTAGATAACATACTTGCTGCATTAAGTAAATACCTAAGCTTAGGAAAGTTTTTACCTCGAGCAATGATTGTAGTTGAAACCAAGATATCAATCTTACCTTCCCTAAAATCCTTCATTATTTGTTGTCTTAACTTAGAATGAGTATTAACATGCACATAGGCAATATTATAGGCATCGCCCAGTTTCTTTTTAAAGAACTTATATAGATTTTCACAATGTGCAATATGCTTGCATACTACAAGTGCAGGATATCTACCTTGGTTAATATTCCATTTTAACCGAGCATAGGCCATTTTCCTTGCATACCTATTCAAGGTAATAGAATCATCATAGATGTCTTTATAAGTTACAAACTCGGATTCCCAGTTACCATACCAAGGTTTACTTGGTACCATCTTTACGATTGTACGAGTTGAATATCCTTTCTTGATGGAATCCTTAAGTTTAAACTCAGCAAGTACTTTACCAAAGAATACTTCAAGATTCATGTTCTTTACTTTATCTTTAGCAAGCTTACTCATATAAATGGTACCAGATAATCCTATACGAACTCTGGTATTAAATAAACGAGTAAGTACATTTTGATATTGCTTACTGCCCGCCTGGTCAGCCTCATCTACTAAAACCATATCTACCTTTGCTAATTCATTCTGGTAGAATCTCATATTACGAGAAATAGATTGAACCATGCCAATAGTAAAATTACTCCAGTTTAATACTTTACCTTGAACAAATGTAATCTGTTCTCCTGGTAGGTATTTCTTAAATTCATCTCTAGCTTGATTCAACCAGTCAGAGTCATTAGTTATTAGCAAAGTCTTTAACTGCTTCTTATAGGATAAATAAAGAGACGACATGATAAGAGTTTTACCTGCATTAACGGTGTAATCTAAAACACCAATCTGAAAAGGTACCTTACCTACCTTGTTATTGATTACTGCTTTAACAGCCTTCTCTTGTTCTGGTCTTAGTTTATATTCTCCTATTTTCGTAACAACTTCATTGACTTTAGGTAAGGGTTGTCGCATATCTACAACTTTAGGTTTAATTCCATACTCAATACACTTTTCATATACTGCAGGAAGTAAACCTATCTTAAATTCACCATGCTTATTAATATAATGAATCTTACCATCCCAGTTCTGCATACCTCTTTGCCTTGTACGTAAGTAGAAAGCATTTGGATGACGAATGGCAAACTCTGCATAGAGTTTCTGTGCGAACTTAAGAGGTAAGTCCAGTTCGCACATATTCCCATTCTGTATAATTATCCTACTCATTTGATAATTACAGTTACACCTTTCTTAGCTGCATCCTCTACTCTGTTACCTAAAAATTTTAAAGCTTTCATAACGTTATGTTTTAATTATTAATCTTATCCCAGAGAGAGCCCTCAACTTGAGGTTCCTCTAAGGATTTTTTATTCTTATTTTTATATAAATACTTATTATACCTTTCTACTGCTTTATCAGTATATAATTGAGCAATATCTGGTAGACCATTACACCATGCTAGAGATTCAAACTGAGCATCTATGAAATCCTTATAATCCCAACCTTCTTCCTCTAAGAATGCTGCTACATAAGCAAAGTGAACATACTTTTCAGGATTCTTTTCATATGATTCATATATACCAGTTGCTTTAGCAATCTTACTTACAAAGTAATCATGTACCTTAGCAGTGAGTTCTAAATCTGCTGACTGTAATTTAATCTCAGCTTCTGTTTGATTAGTAATGTTATCCTGCATGGATATTAACCTTTGCATAACATTACGATAATCTGTCATCCTCTTTAAACCAGTCTCAATGTATTTAATAAATCCTTCCCGGGTATCAAATTTAAAATCTTCACAAAAGGTATTACATACTTCTGCAAGCTTTTTACAATTTGCCCATTCTCGAGAATTACTTTCATTTATTTTACGAACTCCCCTATGCTTTAACTTTATACGAGTTGCATATAAAATATCAGCAACAAGGGCAGCATCCCCCTTAGATGCTAGTAAAATGTTATTAACTCGCTTAGTATTCTTATTATTAGAAACTAAGACTGCTCTATGATTTATTGCCTCCTTTCGAGCAATAACAAAAAAAGCCTCAACTGGGAAGTTATCTACCTCTAGGGTATTTAATATTTCCTCAAACTGAGACTTAGTTATATGGATAGATGGTTCACGCATAAATATATTATTTTATAATATAATAGGAACTCCTTACTCCAAAGAGTTTCTGATTTGAATCAGTTCTTGATAACTTTGATACCTTGTTTGATATACTAGCTTAAGTGTTTGTTTCTTCCCCAAATCATTTACATCAAAACCCTCTGGAAGAAATACTACCTTGACTTTTTTATAAGCTACTAATTTAAGTGCGAGATTAACAGCATAAGACCTGGCATCGGGGTCTAAAAGGATAATATATCTTTGGCATTGGGATTTAAGTAGTTCATTGACTTGGTACTGACTAATAGCTTTGCCCATTGTGGCAATTGCTCTATCCCCAATTGTGAGAGCATTAAGTGCTCCTTCGCAAATGAATACCGACCGATACATCTCCAATGCGTCATGATTAAAGATGATAAACTGTTTTCCCAAACCGGTGATGTCTTTGTCTGGGTTATTATACCTGGGTCCTTTTCCGATAACATTTCGAGCATTGTAATACCTAAGTTGTCCTCGATAATAAAACGGGATGATAAGGTACCCATATGTCGTGCCCATTGTTCCATATCCGATACCACATCTTGAAAACTTCTCGAGGTTAAAGCCGCGTTTCTTGATATATCCACGAATGCTTTTTGCAAGTTGGCTGTCTCCGAGCGAAATATTTCTAAATCCATCTGGGAGATATACGGGCTTACTTTCGGCAAGTTCGATTTTCTCTTCCTTAAACTGTAGTTCATCAAATTGTCCATTGTTCAAAAAATTAATTAGTTCATGGTACTCAGTAAATCCTTCTATGTCCATTATTAGTTGAGCAGGAGAAGGATGGGCATTACATCTAAAACAATTGGTTCTATACATAGAAAGGTTAACTCCCAACTTCTGTTCTCTCCCACAATAGGGGCAAGTTGGTATACGCATCCAGCCATGTCGATATTCAAAAGCTCCAAGTCTTTTAATGAAATAAGTTTTGAGCTTAGACTTAAACTGATTTGTTATTTTCATAAACTTCTATTTAAGTAGTGACTAATACTAGCTTTACTTAGCTTATACTTTTCTTTTAGGGTAGTATCTATATAACCTACTTCTCTTAGAAATATAATAATCTGGCCACCCTACTATATTAGAGATTAACTCTCTTTTAGATATCACCTGATTTCTTCTCATACTTTTCTTTATTTGCAGAGGGATTATCTTTAGAACTCTTCATCATAGAATCTAATACTCCAGAATACACTTCATCATATTGTTTACGTTGTTCCCTTGTAAATTCCGTACATCTTTGCCTTTCGACATCGCATTTGAATAATGCTCTACCGGAAGGAAGACCATCCCTTTGTACTACTATCTCAGCTCGAAGAATATTATCTTTCTCTTCTTGCTCAGTAGAGTTAAGACCCATAATGAATTGAGCATTACGTACAATGGCAATAGAACCAGATATATCGTTCTCATCATATTTAGTTGCTTGGTGTTTCTTACCTTCACGAGTAATATGATGAGCAGTCCATACAACATCTAAATGCAAATCTTCAGCAAGATTTTGTAAGTCAATGTATACATTTGAGATTCTATCGAAATCCTCTTTATCCTTTACAATAGAAGCAAGCTTCCCTGCATAGTCAACCATCAATACCTTAATATCAATCCCTTGGCTCCTAAGAGTAAGTATCTTCTCCCTTATATAATTGCAGTCAGTAATTAATGCAGGTACTCTTTCAACGATTAATTCAACTCCAAACCTTGCAAGTTTTCTTAAATGCTTAGCCTCGAGTTTATCATAATCTCCAGTATATAATTCCTTCTTAGTTTTATTGATACTGGATTGAATGAAACGGTCCATGATTTGTTCTTGACCATTTTCTGTATCCACATAATAAACTGACTTCTTCATTCTAAGGTAACCTCTTGCAAGGTTAACCATGAAGAATGTTTTCTTTGCTTTAGGTTTATCCAAGATTACATTGATTGATGCACCTGGGAATCCTCCCGCATTGGTTAAATCGTTTAGTTGCCTAAATGGGCATGGTACTACTGAGGGTTCTGCCTGCCTTTTAAATTGACGTTCAGTAACATCTCGAATCATGAATAAAGGTTCATCCTCCTGTTTAGGTCTACTTCTTTGTAAAACCTTCTCTACCTTTCTAGAATATTCTTCGTACTGTTCAAAGTTATCTAAGTCGAATGAATCATTTAAGTTCTTCATTTCAACATAAGTAGAGAACTGATAGATTTTCTCTTTAATATATTCTGAATCAGATAATTGAATTGAATAAAGATTTTTGATAACCTTCTCGATGTTTGGGATATCATCCTTAGTAACCAGGTCAACATAGTTTTTGGATTCTAGCATTTCTCTGAGTACTTGTTTAAGGACATTTTGTGATGGTATCTTTCTTTGCTTCTTGAAATATTTAAGTATACCCTCACATATTAAGGAATGTTCGATAAGTACTAAGTAGCTTGGTTTTATTCTACTTAGTACTAAACCTCCTTCCTTATCTTGAATGATGAACCTGAGAATCTCTAACTGAAAGTCAGGTGCAAAGCTAAATTTAATTTTATTCTTTTTCATACATTATTATATTGCAATATTATATACTAATAGATTTTGATAGTCCTCATGTAGTTCTGAACTCATGTCCACAATATCTAGTCTTCTTATCCTCAGCCGCTTGGTGAAATTTTTTGATATTCTTATATTATATAAAATATATTTATTATATTTGCATAACGAAATACTTAAAGAATATGAGGAAATGTAATGGAAACAATGGTTCAGAGCTTCATAGATTAAAACCTATGCAGGATTATGATGAAGCAATGTTTAATCGGTTATACAAAGTTTGTAAACCAGTTATTCGGAACCTTACCAAACAGATTGATTACAAAAGGTTTAACCTTACTCCAGATATAATATCTTCTTATTTCTGGGATAAAATGTTATTTGTTTTTAATAAGTACTACGGTACTTGTAGTGAAGAACATCTTAAAGCAAGAATCCTTTCTTCTCTTGCTACATTTAAGAATAAGCTTCTTCGATTTGCCTATGGAGAGATTGCAGAATACAATCAGAACCTATTCAAACTTGAAGACTTATTTGATAATGATAAAGAGTTAGAAGATGATGATGAAGAAGTTAAGGCTAAGGAAGAAATGCTTGAATTATTATATAGGTATATGAAAGAGAAGTTATCTCCAGATGCTTATATGGTATTTGAAGTATTACTTACTCCACCTCCTTATATTAAAGAACGAATTAAAGATGGAGAAAGAATCACCAATATAATGCTGGTTGAGTTCTTTGATATGCCTAGAACTAAGAAGTCGGTTAAATACATAGGAGAACTCAAACAAGATATCTTATATTGGGAAGAGAAAGCTAAAGAAGAACTTCACTACTAAACACAAAAGAAAAGGGGCGTTTCCCAACGTCCCTCTCCTATAATCCATAAATTAAAAGTTCTTTGTCAACAATATAAGTAGTTAAGACATAATATTATAGTTTTATAATGTATGCTAGTACGTAGTAAGGTGGCCTATTTTCGTGAGGTTGACCTCCACCTGCAGCCCTGGTATCATGGTCCCATAAACATACATAAGAATTATCTCTATCAGTTTTATTACTACCAGACAGGTTACTACCAATCCATTGAGTACCATTAGCTCCCACCAAATCTGAATGAGCCTCGATAAAGTAAGCATCTGCGAAATTGTGAACGTGAGATGGAATCTCTTGAGTTGAAAGAGTTACTTTTTCTTGGCCACCCGTATTACCAATCAAATTGTAATCCTCATTACCCGATGACCAGCCAACAATAAACTTACCCGATAAGTCTGGTGTCTGTAAGTCTTCTACAATCTGACCATTACATAAAGCCCAACCTTCTGGTACAGAAACTCCATTCCACATGGCAATTAGTCCTCTTGGTATATTAGCTCCTGCCATACCACCAAGCTTTTCATCAATGTAAGCCTTGATATCAAAGTTTGGGAATCCTTGCAATAGTCGTAAGAGAGTTTCTATATTGGCTTGTTGCATTCCATGGATAGCAGTATTATATTCTACTGGTTGGGGAAACTTTCCTGCATAAGGAACAATAGAATATTTCTCTACTGAGTTATCCATTGAATTAGTACCTTGCCCATATATACCAATTAATACCATTGAGGATTTGTCTACCAAACCTTGAGATACTGAAGCCATAGCTCTATTCACTAGAGACTCATATGATAATTCATTATCTTCTAATACATTTGTTTTTGACAGGTTTCTAGAATCCTTGGGTGTTGGGTATAATGGGTCTACTGATTTCTTGTACAGAGAATAGAACGAATTAGATTCATTCCAGAAAGCTCTGAACTGTACTGGGTTCTGTACAGGCTCTTCCAAAGGTGTATGGTAAGCAAATACAATCACATCCTCATTAGAACCCTTTGAGCCTTCAATATTAGGTATACTAATATTAGCACTATCAGAAATATAGATTGTACCATCCCTTGCTATACAACCAAAATTTGTATCTGGTCCTTCACCAGAATCTGCAGCTTTAGTCATATACCTTGAAAGGATTCTATCCTTTATTGCTTGATATGCAGGAGATGTAGGTTCTCCATTAGGCAATAGAGTGATTGCATTATTTACAATCGTTGCTGAGCCAAATCCACAAAATGGACCCATACCTATGGGTGCAGCTATTGCTTCAGCTGCATCCTTAGACTTTATTATACCTTCATAATCAAAATAGGTTTTCATAATGTATCTTCGTTATTGTTATTACTCTTATATTCTTTCGATTGGTTTTTCATATCTTGGAAAGCCTCTCCTACAGCCTTGAACTTGAAGGTTATCAATTTCCAAAAGATAGACCAGATACTGTACTTCTTTTCTACACCATGTAGAATACAGATGTGATCATAAATGCTATCTATCTCGAAACAGTAACATAATACCATTACCGTTATAGATACTGTTATTGGATTTAATCCGTAAGGTTCTCCGATGGCTTTACCTATTACGGCACCCAGTAAGATGTAACACAGGTAATCAATGATTTTATTAAGAGTTCTTCTCCCGGCCTTAGATTTTCTTATTTCAATCTTCTTTGCCCTACTTGCAGATATACCAAACCAGAAGTCTGCAAGGATTAGTACAAGGGCTAATAAAATCATCCACCTTAAATCAAAGATAATGGCATAACATTCAGAAGTAAATCCAATGATACCAGTTTTAAATAGTGTGTTAAAAGAGCTTCTTTCCATTTTGTTTATTCTATTTTAAGTGACCATTCTGTTCCTTCCGGAACTAATATATTAATACCCTGTTCCGAAATATCATTGGATTCCCAAGTAAGTTCTGTCTTATCAACTACATCCAACAGATTTACAATGAATACGGCCTTAACTGCAGGATTAGCTTTCACATAAAAAGTATGTTTACCTGGCAGATTAGTAAAGAATTGATAAGGACTTGGATGAACTACATCTGGAGCTGTCTCATATACAATATCTGAAACCTCTCCAGTATCTGAAGTACAGGTTACGATTGTAGATACTTCTTGTACATCCTTACTTAATTCTGCACTTACGGGATTACAGGTTAATGTATACTTGGGTATAACATTCTTAACTGTAAGATTAACTACAGAACCTTGATAGTAGAATTCGTAACTATTCGGTTTATCGAAAGTGATAAGAGTGTTAGAATTATACTTCTCAGATGAACCTTCTAAATCAATCTCAGTTATCATACTACCACCGTCTCCCCAACGTAAGTAGAATTGACAGTTCTTAGTTTTGGTTAATTGATAGCCTGCCTTGATATACTTTCCTGCATCTGCTTCAGCTTCAGAGTAAGGTTCTAATTCATACCAATTCACATCATCTTCATTCAAAGGTTCTAACCACAAGTAGGATTTAGGAGTAGGTATATAAGCAAGTACTTCTACTTCTACAGACTTACTAGCATCACCCACCGATTCAAATTTATAACTTCCAGCCTCATTAAATTGGTATTCTGTACTTCTACCATAGTAGAAATCAGGACCAACTACATAGCGATTAGTTAATTCTAAAGTACCAAGTTTTACCCAAGTACCTTGGGTATTCTTTTTGTAAATGGTCACCTCGGTATCAAAATAACTACCTAAGTTTGCACTTTCGAAAGTAGAATAATAAATACCCGATGTAACCCAAAGATTAACTGATGCAGAACCTTGAGCATTTAGGTTTAATCGTTTGTTTGATACGCCTATATCGTAGTTAATCGTATAACCTAATCTATAAGCTACTACAGTACCATAATTACTTGTATTACCTGAATCATCTTTGGTACATCTGAATTGGAATGTACCAGTAGTGGTTGGTGCCCACCTTTGACCATTACGAACTAAGATACCGGGGTCTGAAATACATACTGCGATTCGTTGGCTAGTATCTTCATTAGGGTCTGAAGAACGTATGGTTATTAAAGATTTCTCATCATTGGTAAGATTTATATTTCGAGGTTCACAGAGTACTGTGTAGTTAGTAGCAATAGCAGTTACTGTTAAGGTTACTTTCTTTGCTGGGAAGTCTGCAATAACCCATTCATAAGTACCAGCCGAAGTTATTTCCCAAATAGAACCAGAATCCTTAGTTTCATAGGTATTAAGTAACTGTACGGATACAGGTTTAATATTTCCCTGATAATTCATATTTGCAGTTACCCTTACTTTGATTACTGGATTAGTACCTGTAATTACTAAATTATCTGGGTCTGTTCCTCCTTCTACCAAGTCGGCATATATGTGATAAGATTTAGTGTAATATTCTAAACCTATATCTACATAGGTAGTTACTGAAGTATCTCCTACACTTCGAAAGTAATATCTTTGGTCACCTTTTCTTGCATAGAAAATAGAACCGCTTTCATATTTCTTTGAGCTCCACTTATTCTCAGAGGGGTCATATCCAGTTACCTGATATCTTAAATCGGCATCATCGTAATCAGAAGTAACGGTTACTCTAATGGGTACTTCTGTTATATGTCCTGTTACAATCTTTGCAGGACTGATAAGAGGTTCAGCTACAATTTTATAATTGTAAGCCAAATCAAATCCATAAGCAATCTTCCCAGATACATTGTATGGTAAGAATCTATCGAATAACTTATCAATTGATTGTTTGAAAGCTTTGAACTCTGGAGTGGGGGAAGTAAACCCATGACCGCTTATAGAAATACCTACCTCTATACATTGAGCACAACCATAAATCTTATCATAGTTGTATTTGTCGTACTGAGAATAATCGGTATCATATAAGGGGTCTACCTTTTCCCATTTATCCATCTCTCCATCGGTTGGGTCTGTAATTGTACAGGTTAGCCCATACATATTAAAAAGAATTTCGAAGAACTTTCTTGAGCCACGAATCTTAAGTAATGAGACTGAATACTTTAAGATAGTTCGAATCTGTTCATCACTTAAGTTGGGAACTCCCTTGTGTTCTCCGGTTCTAGCAAATGGTAATGCTCCCAAGAACTCCCAGAGGTAATTTAAATACCTCTGCTGAGTTTTATCGATATCGATTATATCTAGAATATTATCAATATCTTTAGTTATATCTTCTTGGAAATAGTTACCACAAATTTCTAGAAATCTTTCTAATATGCCCTTACCGTCGACTTTATAAGTATCTTGCTCTTTAAATTCGAAAGGTAAGAAATCAATTAGGTTTTTAAGATTTGTCATACGATTTCATTTACTTTAAGTGTTAACTGACTTGAGTCTTCGAATACCGGAATATTATAACCTGGGTCTGTATAATCCTTGTTAGGTTCTGCAATGGTTATGGTATATTTAAATCCGGATTGATAACCATTGTTCTGGATATCCAAGGCAAATACAAATCCATTTATAGTATCTCTAATCTGTGTAGTCTTACCCACTTGGCCATCATAAGAAAAGCCTCCCCTAACTGAACGTACTGTAAACTGAGTACCTGAAGAGAAAGAGATAAAGTAAGACATACTACCATTAGCCTCATCTAATTGGAATTGACCAAGGATTAATTCCTTGTTACCATATACGGTAGTAGGCCATGGTTTAGTATAGAACTTCTTCAAGTGTAAATAATCTACTGATTCAAGATTATCTATGAGTGCATAGATATCGGAGATTCTTACGCTGCCACCAATGTCTGAGTTCTCCGGAGAATAAGCATTAAATAATGCACTAAGAATCTGTGATTGTATTTCTGAAGTTTTATAAGACTTCTTCCCAGTAACTTCTACATCCAAGATAATATTTACTTTACCTGCAGACTTAACGGTTAACCAAGTAGTAAGTGGTGAGTTCTGATGTAATACATCATATACTTTTTGAATAAGGTTAGAGTCAGCAGTAGCACCATTATCAGGAGATATATAAACGATTAGTTTTCTACCACATTCGTATTCTGCCTTTGCCTTACTAACCCCATCAACCAGTTTAGCTAAGTCTATGAAGTCCTGTTTGGTAATAGCTACTCCCATAGTCTTTACACTCAAAGGTATGTGTTCCTTGAGCATACTAAAATTCTCATAGGATGAACCTCCACCTGCAGCATAAGTATTAGATACTGTAGCATTAGTAACTGATGAAGATATAACTGTTGGTACAGAAGTAATCATACCAGATTTTACATTACCATTGATACCAGTAGTAAGGTAGAACTTAACCTCGGATATCTTAGCATTAGCTGCAGGCTTCTGTCCATATTTACCATCACCAAATAAGATATATGGATTTAAAGCTTCATCTATAGTAACCATGAAATGTTTATCGGTGGGTTTTGAATAAGCAAAGGTATTTACCAATACCCAAGATTCTCCACCAATCTTCATACTCATAGTTCCATGTTCGTAGTACTTACCATTAGGTAATGTACCCAGGATAATAGTTACCCTTTCATCTGAAGGTATAACCATTCCATTTATCTGGCTTTCTGTATATAATTCATGTTGTACAACTGGAACTTTACAAGTAGTTACATTAGCATACCAAGTTACATCCCTAGAAGATAACCATTTGTTACCATTAGAATCTGTAAATAAAGTTCCAGAAGGTATAGTTAATTTAGCACCAATAGAATCTCCAGATACATCCCTGGATACTACCAAATCTACTGATGCTGCAATAGCACCTCTTGCATGATAATCTACCAAAGCTCCATGCCTAACTACTGAACTGTATTTACGAGCAGTAGGTAAGAAGGATTCCCTTGCCATATTATCAATGTAGTAGTGAAGAACTTCGGCGATTGCCGCAAATAGTGAAAGGATAATGATTAAGATATTTCCTTCCGAGTAATCAGTTACGAGTACATTGCCATCTTTGTCTTTGATATTCGTAAGTGATTCTATCAGCTTGGCCTTAATCTGTTGGTAAGACCTCTGATAAGGGTTGAGCCATTTATTAGTGATTCCCATATTAATAAGAGTTTAATGAATTTCCATTTTTATCGTAGGTCAGGTACAGGTACTGACTAGTAGAAGTTTCATTAACTACATAATGAACTTCTATGTTTATTTTAGCACCTTGTCTAGAAACGGTAATACCTTTAAAGGTAATCCTTTGTTCCCATGCACCAATTGAGCTTTTAATAAACTCTTTAATAATAAAACTTAGGGCTTGTGTATTTGGCTCCTCTATACATTCCCATAGGCGATTCCCAAAGTTTTCCTGTCGAAATCGTTGTCCTATTAAATAATACATTATAGAGCTTATATTATTTCTTACCAAAGCCATATCACCATTAACGGGATACCAACCTGTTTCACCCTTTTCATTTCTCGTAAGTTGAATAGGGAATATCATACCCTTTCCAACGATGTTAGTAAGATAGTTATCCATTAGTGTATACATTTAGTGTCCTCATAATCTTCCTGTTTGAAAGTAGAGAACGGTTGACTTGCTTGAGTTACAGTAGGACCTGAAGAACCTGGTCCAGTAGTTACACCGGAGTGTATATGAGAATTGAATAAAGCTCTTAGAGTTTCCAGTTCTTTAATGGTATTATTGAGTTTCTCGGTTAGTTCTTTAATATTAACTACTCCTTGATTCTCTCCTTTATTTAAGATTACTGTATCTCCAGAACCTACGCTTACATCGCCTTGTGCTTGAATAGAAATGTTTCCTTTAGCAGCAAGGCCTACATCACCATTTATATAAACCGTAAGCTTCCCATTGTCATCATCTAGTACCATTACATTTCCCTCTGGAGTAATGATTCCCATCTTATTTGGGCCATCCAAAGGGTCTGGTACTTGTTGTAATCCCCAACCATGGTATTCCCATAAGGGTTTAGTTGGGTCTCCAAATTCAAATGTAACAAATACTATATCTCCAACTTTAGGAGCTAAATACTTGAACCCATTATTGATGGAACCATGTTGGCCCTTAGGAAAAGCCCATGTAATAATTCCACCCATGACTTCTGGACAGCATACCTTGATACGGTTCATATGTTTCTCCGTATCATTATTATCTACCACTATGCCACGGTAGACAGAGTAGTATCTACCTAAACCCTCGATACCCTCTTCTGTTAATAGTTTAGCTGTTGAGTACATTATTTCTTGTTGGATTTATATCGTTCATAAGCTTTCATTGCCCAATTAAACTCATCAAAGTTATACCTTTCTTTCATAGAAGGAGTAACCTTCGATTGGTCTGCCTTTACCACATTGGTCTTACCATAGATTGCTGTACCATTTGAAGTTACTACTGTACCTTCTGTACGAACTGTACCTGCAGCAAGAGCCTGAGGGTCTTTAGCATTTATCTCATCATAATAGAACTTATTCTGTAAGAACTCTCCTGCACCTTTCTTATCGATAATTCTACCCTTATCGTCCATGTATCTTTCTACGAAGTATACTACTTCATTGTAGGTAAAGTCATGTACAATATCGGAAGCATTAGCAGTATTCTTCTTGTTCTTACCAAAGTCAGTTTTAGCAGAATCCTTAGCATCATTACTTACAATGTCCTGAGTACTAAGTTGGGTCTTAGATGTAGTCTGTCCATCCCTTGCATTATTCTTAACCAAGTCTAATGTACAGAGATAACCTTGACCTGCATCCATTGAATGTTGTACTGACTTGATATACCAAAAGCCTGACCACCTTTTTCCTACATTCTCTAAAGATATTACTTGAGAAGATTGTAATGAAGGTCTACCTACTACAGTCATTTGGCATACCAACTTTCTTTCGGATATCTTAAGACCTCCATTGGCATTAGCATTCATTGCCCAAGTAACCTTATCTGCTCCGCCGTATCTACTAAAGAGATTATGATATAATTTATAAATTGGTACTAAGAAAGGTACCTTCTTCATCCTTCGTATCTTAACCCTAGCTTTAACCTTTCTGGTCATAGTGGGAGTAGTAACTCCATCTCCAGAATACTCTACTTTATAGGTATCAGGGTATACAGTAATATATGGATTCTTTTCCATTGCAGATATACCTCTCTGAGATTGGTTATCTATCATTTGTTTTTCATAAGGATTACTTGAAAAAGTTCTGATATTCACCATGTGAGTTATAGTTCCACCTTCTGGGTCATATTCTCTTGGGTCTACCCATTCTTCTGCAAGGTATTCCATTTTATATTCTCCAGTAAATAGGTATCTTTCGTTTTCTAGTAATTGCCTAAGATTACTTTCTAACTCTTTACCGTTCTTAGAGTTCTTCAAGATTTGCTGAATAACCCTTTTCTTATCGTTCGGTAAATTGTTTACAGCAGTATTAATTGCTTCTCGATATTGCTCAGTACTCAGATTATCTAAAGCCTCTTGTTTACCTGCATTGTAAGCAACATAGGGTTTCTGAGAACCATACTCTTTCATTGCAGAATTATACTTTTGAGCTTTAGCTCCATACCTTTGTTCAGCTTCCATCTCGGCAGCAATATTAGTAGTAGGATGACTACGATAATCTTCGTAAGGTAAACTACCATAATTTACTACCATTGTATTATCTACTTGAGCTACAAATGGTTTGAGTAAAGTTACTTCCTCTTTCTCTTTTTCAGGTTCTGTGATATCTGTTGAACCTACAATTAAACCTTTATCTTCTGGGTCTAAGGCTTGAGTTAATTGAGCCTTTACCCTTTTGGTTACTTTCTGAGTAGCGAATGATACTCTAAGTACTTCTCCATTTTCTGATTGGTAAATATAATTGTATTCTGGTTCTTCTTGAAACTTACGGTTGTGTATGTATATTACACCATCCCGGGAATCAATATACCAAGGACCATTTGCATACCCTTTCATCTTTTGTTCCAATTGAACTAAGATGTTATTTCCTATTAATCCCAAGTCACTATCTATCAAGGACTTTAAATCACTTGGCATAGCTACTTGAGCTACTCCACTAAACCTGTTAGCGTAAAGTATCTTTCCAGTAGTATTTCGACTTTGTTCTGTCGGGACCTGTAGTGACTCGTAAACTTTATTACTTATTACTTGTTTAGCCATTACTGAAATATTTCTATGATTACGCCTATATCATTGTTACATCCATTATCCAAAAAGTTGGATAAACTGTATTCCGATAAATCTGAATGAGTGTAAGGTGGTTGGAATCTTAAATCTCCAACTGTATCTATACACTTAATCGTCACATGAGTGCCAGTGGAATCGAATACACAATCCAAATCTCTAACCTTAATACTGCGTACTGGGCTAGAGATAAATTGACCATCAGGGTATATGTATCCCCACTGAAGATAAATAATCGAGCTTTCCTGGAGGTCTTCGATATCTACCGTATCTGGGTCTCCAGTATCAAATGTAATGGTAGCTAAGTTCTCTTTCTCCTCATCATATTTGTAGCTCCAATTACTTATATAAGCGCCAAGAGGTATGCCAGTAATGGGATTCATTATAGGCATACCTCCAGAATTGAACAGAGCCATATAAGGTGTTGCTGTTCCATTATAAAGTATTGGTTGGTTAGGTTTTCTAATTTCAGCCATACATTGGTATTCTTAAAATTTGATAAGGTTCTAATTCTTGAAAAGGGTTCAAGATATTATTAGCTTCGGCAATCAGATACCACTTACCAGAGTCACCATAGTAACGATAGGCAATATTCTGTATAGTTTCTCCATCCAATACAGTATGTTGTTTATCGTTATCTGTATAAGGAACATTAGGAGGAGTTACCTCTAAAGAATAATCTCCTTCATCATACTTAAGAGCAATAGCTCCATCATAAGGACTTGCTCCTGTCATGTATTGATTTAAGTCTATCATATCTGTATCCCTTTCGTATTCTTTAAGTCTTCTTCAGTTACAATATCCTGATAAGATAAGTTATAAGCACTTACTCTTTTGAAGATTAATTCCTGAGTTGCAGCTGCAGGCAATAACTTTAAATCCTCGATTGTACTTGACTTACCTGCTACTCTAGTCCTTGAGGCATTCCTAAAGTTATTCAAAGTATAGGTAGCAGATGTAAGAATGTATTGATGATTATCAAATATACCAGAACTACCCCATTCGATTTTTAGAATCGGAGGGCTTGCCTGATAAGCATTTGCCTTAGTCCACATTTCCAATAATCGGCATTTAGTAATTACCTCTTTTGGATTATCTGGGTCATTACAAAACCAAGATACATTGAATTGAATTATGTCCTCACTACCAGTAAAGTGATACATAGGAGTATTACGTCCCATAGATTTAATCGTTGCCCAAGTAGTTTCTCCTCTAAAATCAATTGATGGTGGTCTATTTTGAAGAGTGATATATTGATATGGGCTAGCAGTAAGATTATAAATCACTACCTGATTCATACTTCTTACCTCAGGCATTACCAAGAAAAGTTCTTTATTCTTTGTAACACTCTGACCTTTAGCTGGGTCCATTTCTTCATATCCGAATGGAACTCCACCTTCTACTTGATGTTTTAATTCCATTCGATATTGATTCTGAATCCTTTGGTTTAATTTAGGATTCTTTGAAGTAGCTCTGGGTCCGAAAGGATTATTTGGGTCATAGATTTTACCCTTATCTGCAGTATCCTTAGGCAAGGTAGAAGTTGCTCTATTGAGATAAATCCTTGCTCTCCAAAGTTTATTCAGAGGACCAGTAAGAACTCCTGCAGAATCCCTGGTGAGGTCATTGTATTTTTCAACAACCCCACCTGCTATTTGATTTAATATTCTTGCCATGATTGTTTAGTTTAATCCTAAAGATATACCAGTAAAATCTTGTTGACCACCAGGAGCAAAGTCTCCAGCTTCGTTTCCATCTACTGATATATTAATTCTTGAATCCTTGAATCCATCTCTGATTGCACCTCTAACTGCATCAATAAATGCTTGTTGGTTTCTGTCTTGAATAGAAGCTTTGGTTTCTTCTGAGTTTAATGCAGCAGTGTTATTATCTACAGAACTTGTAAGACCACCGATTACTTCTATCAATGCAGGGATAGCTATAGAAGCTAGTAGTCCCCAAGGCCCACCTAAGAATCCTAAAAGTCTACCACCAAGTAATCTAGCACCAAATCCCATAGCACCTTTCTTAGCAATCTGTTGGCCTGCAGTTTTAGTTATATTAGAACCTACTGCTGCACCAACACCTGCTCCTGCAAGTGTACTCATTGAAGTAAATCTTCCTCTTGCATCTCTTGCTACTACAGCACCTTTCTTGGTTTTACCTATAGCACCTCCCATAGGTAATGCAAAAAATTTACCTGGAGCCATCTGCATAGCAGTCATTCTCATCATCATTGCCGAAATATTTCTCAGATGACCTTCAAGGATAGTAGCTTGAACATTAGTTCTTACCATACCTTCTGCCATACCATTAGTCTCGGTAGTAGCTAAAGCTTGGAAAGTACCAATCATTTTGATTGTACCCTGAATAAATTTGAAGCCTTGATATAAAGTACCTACTACTGCTCCAGTTGCAACTACCTTTACCAAGAACTTACCTGCCCAAGTTTCTTGTATACTGTTAATAATCTTTAGGATACCAGAACCCAATTTAAGTACTGGGCTAAAGACTTCAGCAAGTGTAGAACCTGCAGTTACAATAAAGTTCTCCCAGTTTGATTTAAACTGTTCGATAATACCAGCAGGAGTTTGTAATCTTTCTTGAGTTAAGTTTTCTACTGTACCATTTGCACCTGCAACCTTATCCATAAGTTCTGTAAGCTTATTAGCTCCAGTCCAGTAATCCTGAAGTAAAGCTGAGGCAGCTCTTGTACCACGAACTCCAAAGATATTGAATAAAGCAGAGGAGATATCTATTCCTCGTTTACCTCTAAGTTTATCTCCCAATATAGATATAATCTTATCTAATCTCAAAAGATTACCCGAGGCATCTACTAGAGTTTTTGGGTCAATGCCTAAAGATTTTAGCATCTCACCACCTCCCTTTTTCTGCCCGGTTACGGAAAGGGTTAAATAGCGCATCATGTTTGCTAATGCAGTACCAGCTGATGAAGCTTGGATACCTTGATTACCAAGTACTCCAATGGCTGCAGCTGCATCACCCATACTGATTTTGGCATTTCTAAATTCTGCTCCTGAATATTGGAAAGATTGGGCAAGGTCTGTTAGAGAAATATTTGCAGAGGTTACTGCAGTTGCCAATTGATCTACTGCCTGAGTAGCATTCTGTGAAGGTATATTAAAGGTCTGCATGATGTTAGTCATCAAGTCAGCAACTCCACCTTTCTGACCAAGAGGCATACTAAAGATAGAAGCCAGTTTAGCTGCAGGGCCAATCATTCTTTCGATTTGCTCTACATTGTTACCAGCCATTGCCAAGTACCTTTCACCTGATGCAATATCTGCAGCAGTAAGAGGAGTTACCTCATTGACTTCTTTGGCTACTTGCATTAGCCTTGCCTGTTGAGCAGCATTAGCTCCAGACATTTTAGAAGCTAAGAATACTTGGTCGTATACTCCTGCAGAATATTGGTAGGCCCTTGCCATACCTCCAACCAATTCTTTTCCAAACTCAAAAGCATTAGAAGTTGACATTTGAATACCTCGATTCCAGGTATTCATATCGTTCATCATTGTTCTAAATGAGTTCGATATTCTGCCAGCCTCATTAGAGAATCGGTCTCTTAATACCATTGCAACACCGACCTCGACTAAGCTTCTTCTGTCTATCATTTTTTAGTTCTCTTTTTTAAGTTTTCATAATACTCATCGGCTATATCCTTAAATCTTTTCCTTTCTCTATACGGAAGACGCAAAAAGCTGAGATAGTCAATGGCTACCTCAGCTCTACATATATAAGTGAATGTACCTGGGTGGTCTACGCTTCCGTCAGGTAGAAAAAAGTCGGTGAAAGCATTATAGGATATTTATCAATTCTTCCAGGTATACTTGGATGTTCTACATCGGTGTTACCATCGAAGACTGGGTCATATTCAAATATTGTTTTACGAATCTCTGCAATATCTCTTACTGAGAATAAATGGAAGCTTTCTACCTTTTCCCATTTACCATCAATCTGAAGATGTAAGTTCCTTGCAATCAATGCTGCATTACGAGTTTGTTTTTCTATTGGTAAAGTAACCAACATCCTTTCTCCTGCACCAGTAAGCAAATCAAATTTAACTACCTTACCTGAAGATAGAGTTACTTCGTAATCGGTAAGCTTACCTTGTTCTGGATAATAAGGGATAGCGTTTGGTTTTTCGGCCAATTCCTTTTCTGTAGGAAATTCTCCATAGTTATCGAATAACATCTCGCTTAAGGATTGACCGTAAGTTTGTACTCCGCCTTCTTGGCCCCAATCATATTCAAATTCTACTTCATCACCAAGTGAGAAGATTCTTGATTGGAATAAGATACAGTATCTGTCATTCAAAGGGATACGGTCTGCATCCTCTACCGTTAATCTACGATTAGGAGTAAAGTCGGTATCAACTACAATTGCCTGAATGAACTTAGTAAGGTTCATAAGGTTTCTTACATCCATAGGATTAGATAAGATATCCTCATCTGCACCATTCTGTTCCCTGATTGAGAATTTATAACCTGATGGGGTTATAAACTCATGTGTTCTACAATTTAATTCCATGTTTAAATAAGTTATTTGGTTATACTTTAGTTCATAGTGTTCGCTGTAACAACAAGAAAGGGGTGAGCCCTTTCTAGGAATCCCACCCCTCCCACCTAAAAATCTTAGTGAAAATAGACTAAGCGTTTTTAATACTTATCTACAGTACCTACTGAGAATTCGATACTTTCGATAGTGTTTTCTGAAGCCATTCTGTCCAGGTCTAATCCTGTAATCTTACATGGCCATACCTCTTCGAAGAGGTGGGTGTTAAGTACGGAAACTCCATCTTCAGCAAGTTCATTTACGATTACATTTTCCCAGTATTGGCTTGGTACCAAACCTCCACCAGCAATCATATCTTGGCATGAATAAAGCCAATCATGAAGCCATGTATCTGAACCTGCAGTAGTTAAAAGTTTACCTACTACTAAGTTACCTACAGTAACTCTACCGGCAGTTTTAACGTCCCGGTTAACGTCTCCATGAGCAACCTGGTCAATCTCTACATCTGGCAAAGTACAAGTTTGGAACAGATAAGTATTGATTGGGTGCTTAGGGAATGTGATACTCCAAAGGAATTTCTTTCTTGGATTCTTTACTTTTGCTCCCATGTTTTCTTAATTTTATTCGTTAACGTCCTGAACAGATACGGACTTGGATGCCTGGTCAATATAGATGCCCATAGTGATTTCTTGCATCGGAACGATATCCTTGAATTTCAGGATTGCTTTGTATTTACCTTGACGAACATCGGCTTCATTGTTAACCGATAAGTCATTGTACGAGTTAGCGTCTTGGTCACCCATCCAGGTGTATTCAGACATGGCATCTTCATCTACCAAGTTATCCAGCATTGGTTTAACTTCTAGATAAATCTTATTCCAAGTGTTCCAGATATTTGGTTCTTCCAAATACTTTTCTAGAATAGGTCTAAGATTCTTTTTGAGATACAGATTCAATCTTACAATTGCAAGGAATCTTTCTGAATCCTGTTTTACCTGAGAAGAAAAACAATGCCACAGCAAAGTTTGTTTACCTTGGTTAGGAACATCTTTGATACAGATTATATTTGCATAATTCTGTGCTAACTCATTGAGTTCCTTAGTTCTTGAAGGAGAACCATAATTTGGGCATACTGGACCATTACCATCATAGATAATGCCCCGATTCATACCAGCAAATGATTTCCAAGGTCCAAACTGAGAAGCAGAAGCATCTCCTAATCCTGCAATGGTACCAAGAACATCTGAATCTACCAAGTTACCTTCGGCATTATAGTATTTAATACCACCACCAAAGTAAGCAACATACTTACTGTTACCTACAGTACCAAGGCAAGTCTGAATCCAAGTGATGATTGATTTCAAGTCTCTTGGTTGGTCACCCTGAGTATAGTGAGTAGTATATTTTGGTACTTCAATGTAGTAGGTATATTCTTGCAGTTCTTTAACCATATCTACTGCAGCCTTGTGTACTTTAAGTACATTAGCGGATGCTTCAAGATGTTGGTCAATGTGTGAACAGAAGATTTGATATACATCTACATAATCCTTAACGAATTCCAGAGAAGCAATCCATTCGTCTGCCGTAGGAGTACTACCGGCACTACCAATTGTACCATTCAATTTTACTCCATCGGCAGTGATAGCAGCACCATTAAGTTTAATATCAATTGGGTTTCTTGTCCCATCTACATCATCAGTTAACCATTTGATGAAGTTGTTCCAAGATTTGATGTTCTCTGTCTTTTCAGTTAATACCGGAACGATATATTCTGAGTTCTTTGCAAATGCACTCAGAGCAAGGTAATCTACAGAAGTATCATTGTTATCATCTGCAGTTTTGTAGGTTACTACTGGACCTTGTTCAAGTACCTGGCCATTAGCACTAATTACTTGATAGTAAACCGTGTTAGCCTGTTTGTAAATATTCACAGAGAAAGTTTCAGCACTACCAACTGGGTCTCCATATCCTTTAGTTACCAAACCAAAGCCAACAGCAACTGAACCAGAAGTAAACTTGAAAAGAGTAGAAGCCGTGGGTTCCTCTGGAGTTGCAGAAGCTACTACCGGAGAACCGTCTTCAGCAGCCTTAGGAGCAGATGCAGCTTTAGCTCTTGTTGCAGCAGATACTACACCTTTAGTTGCACCCTTACCAAGTACACGAATAACACGAAGCTTAGAACCACCATTGAAAGCCTTTTCGATGTTTGATACAGAACCATCTGGTACTATCTCAGAACCAAAGACTCTTTGGAATTGAGAGAAAGATTGGATAAGTTCTGACGGGTCATCATAAGGACCTTTAGTAGTTCTAGCCAATACACATGAAACTCCTAACATAGGAGTAGTTTGAAGAACATTTTCGTTCTTAAACTCGAAATTTACAGATGGTGAATTAGGCATATTTATACTAATTAAGTTAATTACTCATTTATTTAATACCCTCTAGTATTGAGCTATTTTACGTTAAGGTTAAGTAAATCTGATTCTTGCTTTTCGGTTAGTCCAATCAATACTGAGATGTCTTGAATTGGTACAAGTTCACCTTCTTCAGCAAGCTTCTCAGGTAATATACCATCCTTACAAGTATACTGATATACTTTTTCAAGTAGACCATGACTCTCATCTGGGTGGTCATAGTAATTACCTATTTCGATAAATAGGTTTCCTGTTGGTGCTACCCGACCATCTTCCCATTCTTCTAAGTTATTATAATAAGGTCTTACGTATCCTCGAGAAGGTAATGCTTCATACATAATACTATGAAGTAACCTCATATCGGCTTGAGTATTAGATACCAGGTGAATATCTAGAGTTATATCCTTCGTTTCATAAGGAAATTCAGATGCTTGGTAATTTCCACCCTCTAGTTTATCACCAATGATATATTTGTTCACACCTATATCACCATTATAGAATCCTTGTAGTTCAATGGTAATTCTAGGGCATGTCTTTGCACCCTTAACCTGATTGTTACCTATACCAAATATTGGGATGAATTTAGGCATGGCATCTTTGTCTGCCTGAAACCTTTTTTCATTTTCTTGTGATAAAGGTAAGTAGTCTTCTGGGTTAAGAGTTAAACCTTTCTTAAGTGCTGTTTGTAATAGGCAAATATAAAAGGTTCTTTCTACGATTTCTTCTGCATTTACCATATCATAAACTTCTTACTGCTAATATACTAAATGTACCTTTGCCACCATCAGAGAATTCTACATCCCAACCTCCAGATGTAGATGACATAGCTAGTTGAGATTGTCTAGCATGAGCTGTACCTGAAAAAGTAGGTATAAAAGTATTAGCTACATTACCATAACCATCAACCCAATAAGTTGTAGTTGAAGTAGTTGGTATAGCATTAATAACTACTCTTTGTTCACCAATAGCTGGTATTTTAAAAGAAGCTACACTCTTATCTACTTCTTTACCCTCGATGTATTTATACTTATAACCTGTAACTGTAAAACCAGAAGAACCCTCTAATCCTGTATTACCTAAGTTTACATTAACATGAGGTTCTATATTATAAGAATAGGTTACTTCACCAGCTGCCTGAGTTACAATTACTGTTTTAGTTAGACCACCAACTTGCTTGATAGTTAAAGTTCCACTGAGAAGCTGTTCCGTATGATTCTTAGAAGTAATGGATACCTCTAGAGTCTTTTCTTCATTATCAGTAAATCTAATACCAGCAGTAAATGGTGGTTCCTCTAGGAATTCAGCAGTAACCTCTACATTTTCCCATTCTCCTTGAGGAGTACCATTTATCATTCCCCTACGACGGGATGTAACAACCAAAGTATCAGTCCCACCTTTACCCAGAATATTAAGTGTATCCTTATCTACCTCTAATTGGTATTCGTAATTAAGGCTACCTTTCTTCTGAAGGAGGTTAACTGTTTTGGTAACTCCATTGACATCTATAATCAATGAAGCTCTCTTATCTGCTTCTGTATCATTCACTTTTAACGGATGTACCATTACGAGTGCAGGACCTTTACCAGATGTTTTATCTGCTTCAAAATCTGCCATTACTTTGTATATTTTCTAAGTTCTTTTCTTAATTGATTTCGTATCTCTTTCTCTAAAACTACGTTTCCACCTGCTGCCTCGAAAGCAGGTTTCCATAAAGGACGAGGTGGAAGATTACCATCTCTACTACCATACTCCAACATGATAGCAATTTGGTTAAGTGTTTTTCGAGAAGTTCTACCAGAGTATGTTATCTTCCTTAATCCTGGAGGAAGACCAACAAAGGTTCTATCTTTCTGAGTTACCATTGTAACTGACCTTGCATATTGACCAGTAAGGTTTAATAAAGTATGTGCTCCATACTTCTTAAGAGTAGCAGTAGCATGAGGAGGCCAAGAAACTTTGGAACCAGGTGGAGGTAGACCATTATTTAAACTACGTCTTACTATACGAAGAAGTTGATTACCAAACTTCCTAGTACCTAACTCATAACCGAGTTTCATAATACTGGGAGTCTTAGCAATCAACCTCTCAGCCTGACGTTGTTTAACGGGGTCTACATAAATCTGAATATCACATAGATTATTCGAGAGGTTTATGTTAACCTTTCTGCTTGCCATATTTATTCTTATTTAATCCTAACTCACTGGCAATCTTCATAAGAATATCTTGTTGCATGGATAACTTCTCTGCTACTTCGGTTTTAAAAGCCTCGAACTCTTCTTGCTTATAAGCCGGAGCTGGTTGTTGTTGAGGAGTTAGCATACCCTCGATTGTATGAAAGATATTATCACATTCAGTAACTACTGCCTCATATTTCTCTCGGTTATTGAGAATATTTACAGCATTAGTTCTTTGGATATTTACTTCGTTTACGATATTGCGTAAGTCGGTAGTGTAATAAATATTATTATGAATACCTTCTGCAGCATCTGTAGGAAGGTATATTGTCAAAGAGGATACAGAATCTTGAAGACTTACCCGTAGATTACTTCAAAGTAGATAGTCGGATGGTCAGGATTTTTTGGAGTAAGTGTAACTGTTGCAATTGTAGTTCCATTATTAGAATAAGAACTTCTTAAACTTACTTCTAACCTTATACCTCCACCATTAGCTTCAGCTTCTGAAAGTATTGAAGGAGTTATCAAAAAATAATTGTTCATACCGGGAGAATATTCAATACCTATTTGATAATCCTGTTTAGAATAACCTACTGACAAACCCTTATTGATTTCTGTGGGACTACTACTATCAAAATTCTCAATGGTTCTTGCTTGAAGATTACTTAGTCTAGCTTTCATAGGTTTACCAGTTTGAGGCTTTCCAGTAATCATGCAATTTATTACTCCAGTAGCAGGTAAGTTACACCAAACTCCGGTATATCCTCCAGGAGTCATATCCCCTATGTCAGTAGTATCTGAAGAATCTGGGCTATACCATGAGTAAATAAGGGGGATTTGATTACTATCACCGTAAGAGTAATAGTTACCCAACTCTGCATGAAACGATTGTTTAATAGTTACGGGTTTAGTCTGAGTTACGTATAGGTATAACCTTTTATTTGATGAATTACCCGGTTGAGTAAAGGTCCTGGTAGCCTGCCTATCATAATCTTCCTTATTCTCATCTACCAAATAAGCGTAGTCATACCAGTTTTGGGCAGTTTGACCGTTTTCTACTAACCTACCCCAACTTACTGGAGTTGCAGTATCTTCGTCTTCATTAGGTTTTATATACTCTGTATAGGCAACCTGGGATTGATTGCTAGCAAGTAAGTACTCACATTTAGAAATTATGGTTATAGGAGAAATGCTACCTGCACTAGAATCATGACTTACATTCTTTATAGTTACACTTTCAACTTGGTCATACCATTGGAAGGTCCACCTCTTTATAGTTGCTACGGGTTTATGAGTAAGGTACAGATAAGCAGATTTACTTGGGTAATCGGCTATCCTATATTGTACTGTACCCTTTAAATCGAATACCGAACCATTGATAGACTTAGGATATGCCCTTACGGTAGTTATAGTTGGGTCATATGATAACGGTGTATTTGTAACTGTAAAGGAATCTATACCAACTCCACTAAAAATAACTTCGTATTCTGCAGCTTCCTCAGTATCAGATTCTATACCATTAATTACTGGTTTTCTCCAACATTTTAAATCTATAGATTGACCATGACTAGAACCAAACTGAGTATATTCCCAATTCAGGGAATATCCACCTACATCGGGATTACTGTTAAAACCAATATAATAATTATAGGATACAGTTGCAGCTGATTGGTTGATATCTACTTGGTCAAGCTTATTCGAACCAACCTGCCGAAGAGTAACCGTAGCACTTCTAATTGAAGATACTTTATTCTCTAAGCAAGTTACGAATAACTCAGCTTGAGTCTGGTCATTACTGTTTTTGGTAACTTCTAACCAAGATTCTTCGATTGGGTCAATGGTTACTTCTACAAATTCTCTAGTTGAAGTTTGTGTACCATTGATTACCTTTTTTCTGTAAGAATTAACTACAATAGTATCGGGGTCTATCATCTTAGCTGGTACATTCAGTACCTTGGATGAAGGCTGAGATATATTAAAGGTATAATTCCAAGTAATACTTGCAGCTTGTTGTTCAACTGTCAAAGTTATCGAAGTATCACTAATACCAGGTTGAAATATAACGATATCTGCACTTCTTTGACTAGTAGTTGTATTCTCATCTACGGTTACTATGAGTGTAGATTGCTCTTCTACATGAATCCAACTTAGAGAACTCGGTATAGACGTAGTCCAAACAGTATCTTCACTTTGACTTGTAACAGAACCGTTAACAATCTTATACCTTTTACTACTTATGGTAAAAGAGTAAGTACCACTAGGCTTAGCAGGCACTTGTTGATTTAAATCTTGAGTACCGTTATTTACCTTTAGTTCATAAGACCAAGCAACACTAGCACCTGCTTGTTTTACACCTAAACTTAGAGTTTTACTACCGTACTCTAAGTTTAAACTACCACTAAGTTGAGATTCAGAAGTATTCTCTGGCATAGTAGCACTTATACGATATCCCACACCAAGTTCATAAGTTACGCTAGTACTACTTACAAAACTAGGTTTAGTTTTTACAGTAGGAGTATCATCATGCCAAGTTGTATCTTTACCATTTACCACGTCCCAATAACCAGACCTTACTAAAGCTTTAACAGTTCCTCCAATATTTGGAGCTGTAGGGAAACTCCCCTTAATAACCAACTCTTCTCTAATGGCCACTGTACCTGCGGCCTGACTACAAGTAATGGTTACGGTTTTGCCTGAACCCACCTGCCCATATACTACAGTACCAGTTCTTGCTTGGGTTGTGGTATTCTCTTTCATGGTAATAGCTACAGCAGCAGTAGCACTTTGTATTTCAGCAGAAGTAGATTTAACTTGGATATTAACACCTTCATGTGAACCTTCTACTAAAGAACCATTAATATATTTTTCACGATAACTACTAATTGTCCCAGATTTAGTTGTACCTAAGGCATCAAAGTTTAACGTTGGAGTAGAAGTAGTTAATGTATATCTCCATTCTACTAGATATGCACTTTGAGTTACCGTAACTTCTTTATAAACGGTATCCATAGTTGCCCTTACTACTACGCTTCTTTGATTTGCAGTTGTGTTTTTTGCAACAGTCAAAGTAGTACCTGATAAACTGAATCCGGTTACTGCAGTAGGTATACTTAACGTTGGAGTACCAGTAGCATCGGATGCTGCATTAGTTGCACCTGAAGACCAATGGTTAGTTCTACTTGCCCTTGCACTTGCAGAGATTTGTGATGTACCACCTTGTTCGGTAAAGGTACTTGGGTTTGCAGAAATGGAAACTACCCATGTACCTTGACTTGTATTGGTAATCTTATTCTCTGCCTGATATATATTGATTGAGGCACTACCAGATTTACCATTAAGAGTAACGGTTAATGTACGGCTTCCCAACTTAGTTCTTGCCTTTGCAGTTGTACCAAGATTAGAACCTGAGATATTTTCGGACCATACTACTGAAGCTCCAGAACTTATAGTACCACCATCATTGGTTTTACCATTCCATCCCCAAAGTTGAGAATAAGTATAAGTAGGTGTAACTGCAGTCCCTCCTGATGCAGGGATATCTGCAATGCTTCCTAAATATACAGTAGGTGTACCATAAGTTTTTACACCTGCATCCTGAGTATATTGAACTGTTATCTGTTTACCTGACTCCTTCTGAGTAA
>ERZ779645.42-NODE-42-length-69709-cov-10.131924_pt1 | contig 69709 bp, 63 predicted proteins | sample MGYA00511103_ERZ779645 | MGnify/ENA primary metagenome ERZ779645 (study PRJEB29588, sample SAMEA2158521) | human gut metagenome | biome: human gut; feature: human-associated habitat; material: faeces | place: Denmark | collected 2008/2010 ...
ACAATCGGCAATTATTTTTTTGGCAAGTTATACTTAAACCGCTGAAATGCAACTATTTGCACAGGCGCGCGGAGCTATATATACCGGAATTTGCATATAGATGCGTGATATATGCAAGATATAAGCATAATGATGACAATGACAAATGACAAATGACAATTAACTTTTTCCGGAAAAATTGCCTTAATGGCAGGTGAGCGACATTATAAATTATATTATATATATATTATAATATATATATAATATAATTTAATTTACAATTCTCTTTTCTTCTTCGTGGTGCGTTACATCACTTTGTTAATTGTCATTTTGTCATTTGTCATTGTCACGATAATACAAGCATAGAAATAACATTTTCACATCTTATATAATTCTCATTTTCAGCAATATAGATAAAAAAAACGATAATCAGTTAACAGATTTTTACGCCCACCCATTCCCAATCCATTGCCATGTGGAAAAGATTCCTTACCTTTGCAGAGGAGAGAGAGGAGGAACATTATAGGCAACAAGGCTTTTATAGGTAACAAGGTACCAGTTGACAAGTTTTGAATTGCCTTGTAGGGGCGTATCGCATACGCCCGAATGCGTCAACTAATCCACATGGATGTTTTCAGGGCGTATGCGATACGCCCCTACACAAAAAACAAATTATGGAGAAGGAACGAATCATCGAAATCACGTCGCTGGAGCAGCCGGGGGTGGAGCTGTTCGGCGCACTGACCGAGGCCCAACTGCGCAACCGGCTGGAACCGGAGAAGGGCGTGTTCATCGCCGAAAGCCCGAAAGTAATCCGCGTGGCGCTGGACGCGGGCTACGAGCCGCTGGCGCTGCTGTGCGAGCGGAAGCACCTTGCGGGCGACGCCGCCGACATCCTTGCCCGATGCCCGGACATACCCGTCTACACCGGCGGACGCGAGCTGCTCGCCCAGCTTACGGGCTATACCCTGACACGCGGCGTGCTCTGCGCCATGCGCCGGCCGCCGGTGAAAAGCGTGGAAGAAGTATGCGGCGGGGCACGGCGCATCGTGGGGATTCACGGGGTGACCGACACGACCAACATCGGTGCCATCTTCCGCTCTGCCGCCGCATTGGGCATCGACGGGGTGCTGCTCACCCCCGACTCGTGCGACCCGCTGAACCGCCGTGCCGTGCGTGTCTCGATGGGCTCGGTGTTCCTCATTCCGTGGACGTGGGCCGACGCTCCCCTCGCCGCCCTGCGCCGCCTGGGCTTCCGCACCGCCGCCCTGGCACTCTCGGACGACTCCGTCCCGCTCGACACGCCTGCCCTCAAGCAAGAGCCGCGGCTGGCACTGGTGATGGGCACCGAAGGCGACGGGCTTCCGCACGCCACCATCGCCGAAGCCGACTACACGGTGCGAATCCCGATGGCGCACGGGGTGGACTCGCTCAACGTGGCGGCAGCATCCGCCGTAGCGTTCTGGGAGCTGCGGACGATTTGAATTTACGATTTGGCGATTTACAATTTACGATTTACAATATACGATTTTGCGATTTTGAAACGCAGATTTTCGCAGCTCACACTTTAAATGACTTAGAAGCTGTTTTAAATGAAAGAGCCGTGCGGAATATAAAAAAAGAAGTCCTCTTTACCCTGCAATACCGGCAAATTTTCGTACCTTTGCACCGGAAACAGACTAACGCATAAACTTCAACACATATCGAATATGGCACTGGTAAACGAACATTTCCTGAAATTGCCGAACAACTACTTCTTCTCCGACCTGGAAAAGAAAGTCAACTTGTTCAAGGTGACCCATCCCAAAGCCGACCTTATCCGGCTGGGTACAGGAGATGTCACCCTGCCCCTTCCACAGGCGTGCACCGAGGCAATGCACCGCGCTGTCGACGAACTGGCACACGCCGCCACCTTCCGCGGCTACGGGCCCGAAGAAGGATACCCGTTCCTTATCGATGCCATCATCAAACACGATTATGCGCCACGCGGCGTGCACCTGGAACGCAGCGAAATCTTTGTGAGCGACGGGAGCAAAAGCGACACAGGACACATCGGCGACATCCTTCGCCACGACAACAGCATCGGAGTGACCGACCCTATCTATCCTGCCTACATCGACTCGAACGTATCGTGCGGACGCGCAGGCGAGCTTTTGGCGGGAGGGAAATGGAGCAATGTAATTTATATGCCCTGCCTGCCCGAAAACAATTTCATCCCTCCCATCCCCGACCATCGTGTCGATATTATTTACTTATGCTACCCGAACAACCCTACCGGTACCGTGCTGGACAAATCCGAACTGAAAAAATGGGTGAACTACGCCCTCGAAAACGATACCCTCATCATCTTCGACGGTGCCTACGAAGCCTATATCCAACACGCCGGCATCCCTCACTCCATCTATGAGATAAAGGGAGCACGCAAAGTAGCTATCGAGATGCGCAGCTTTTCGAAAACAGCCGGTTTTACAGGTGTGAGATGTGGCTACACGGTTATCCCGAAAGAAGTGACCGGAGGCACACTGGCAGGGAAACGCATCCCCCTGGGCCCCCTGTGGAAACGGCACCAGGAAACGGTATTCAACGGCACCTCCTACATCACCCAGCGTGGAGCGGAAGCCATCTATACCCCCGAAGGAAAAGAACAGGTAAAAGCCCATATCCAATATTACATGAACAACGCCCGCATCATGAAGCATGCACTTACCAGCATCGGGCTGAAAAACACCGGAGGCGAAGACGCGCCCTACCTGTGGGTCAAAGCTCCCGACGGAATGTCATCGTGGAAGTTCTTCGAAAAACTACTGTACGAAGCGCAGGTGGTGACCACTCCGGGGGTAGGTTTCGGCCCAAGCGGGGAAGGCTACCTGAGACTGACCGCCTTCGGCGAAAAAGAACGCATCCAAGAGGCGATGCAACGCCTGTGCAGATGCCTGTAACCGGAATTTCATCAAACAGAACATAAACAAGAAACAACAGAGGTAATTATTATGTCAAAACTAAGATTCAGAGTAGTAGAAAAAGCTTTTCATAAAAAGCCGGTCGAAGTGGTCCCTCCATCGGAACGCCCCAGCGAATATTTCGGCAAATACGTGTTCAACCGTGAAAAGATGTTCAAGTACCTGCCCAGCAAGGTGTATGCCAAACTGACAGACGTCATCGACAACGGTGCGGCGCTCGACCGCAGCATCGCCGACGAGGTGGCGGCAGGAATGAAGAAATGGGCCATCGAGCTGGGTGTCACCCACTACACGCACTGGTTCCAGCCCCTGACCGAAGGTACGGCGGAAAAGCACGACGCCTTCGTGGAACACGATGGCAAAGGCGGCATGCTGGAAGAATTTTCGGGCAAACTACTGGTACAGCAGGAAGCCGACGGCTCATCGTTCCCCAACGGAGGCGTGCGTAACACGTTCGAAGCCCGCGGATATAGCGCGTGGGACCCCTCGTCGCCAGTTTTCGTGGTAGGCGACACCTTGTGCATCCCCACCGTCTTCATCGCCTATACGGGCGAGTCGCTCGACTACAAGGCACCGCTTCTGAAATCTATACAGGCGGTCAACAAATCGGCACTGGATGTCATGCACTACTTCGACCCTTCGGTGAGAAAAATCATCACCTACCTGGGCTGGGAGCAGGAATACTTCCTGGTAGACGAAGGACTGTATGCCGCACGCCCTGACTTGCTGCTGACCGGCCGCACCCTGATGGGCCACGAGGCTTCGAAGAACCAGCAGCTGGAAGACCACTATTTCGGTGCCATCCCGCCCCGCGTGGCCGCTTTCATGAAAGACCTCGAAATCCAGGCACTGGAACTGGGCATCCCCGTCAAGACCCGCCACAACGAGGTGGCTCCCAACCAGTTCGAGCTGGCTCCCATCTATGAGGAATGCAACCTCGCCGTAGACCATAACATGCTCATTATGTCGCTGATGCGCAAAGTGGCACGCAACCATGGTTTCCGCGTGCTGCTCCACGAAAAACCCTTCAAGGGCATTAACGGCTCTGGCAAGCACAACAACTGGTCGCTGGGTGCCGACAACGGCACATTGCTGATGGCTCCGGGCAAAACTCCCGAAGAAAACCTGCGCTTCATCACCTTCATCGTCAATACGCTGATGGCGGTATATCACCACAACGGCTTGCTGAAAGCCTCTATCATGAGCGCTACCAACGCGCATCGCCTGGGAGCACACGAAGCACCTCCGGCAATCATCTCCTCCTTCCTCGGCACACAACTGAGCAAGGTGCTCGACCACCTGGAAGAAAGTACCAACAGCGACCTGATAGCCCTGGGCGACAAACAGAGCATGCGCCTGGATATCCCGCAAATCCCCGAACTGCTCATCGACAATACCGACCGTAACCGCACCTCGCCGTTTGCCTTCACCGGCAACCGCTTCGAATTCCGTGCACCGGGCTCGGAAGCCAACTGTGCCAGCGCAATGATTGCCCTGAACACCGCCGTGGCAGAGCAGCTCATCCAATTCAAAAAAGACGTAGACAAACTGATAGAAGACGGCGAACCGAAAATCTCCGCCATCATCGAGGTGGTGCGCCGCTACATCAAGGAGTGCAAGCCCATCCGTTTTGACGGCAACGGCTACAGCGAAGAATGGAAAGCCGAAGCGGCACGCCGCGGACTGGATTGCGAAACCAGCTGCCCGCTCATCTTCGATAATTACCTGAAACCGGAAACCATCCGGATGTTCGAATCGACCGGCGTGATGAACCGTAAGGAGCTGGCGGCACGCAACGAAGTGAAATGGGAAATGTACACCAAGAAAATACAGATTGAGGCACGCGTGTTGGGCGATCTGGTGATGAACCACGTGGTGCCCGTCGCCATCGAATACCAGACCAAACTGATAGACAATGCCTATAAGATGAAGTCGCTCTTCGATGCCGACGAAGCCACCCGCCTCTCATCCGAAAACATCGCCATCATCAAACAGATAGCCGAACACACCGGATACATCAAGGAGCACGTGGACGCAATGGTGGAAGCCCGCAAAGTAGCAAACAAAATCACCGGCGAACGCGAAAAGGCTATCGCCTATCACGATACCATCGCCCCCATGCTGGAGCAGATACGCTACCACATCGACAAGCTGGAACTGATTGTGGACGACCAGATGTGGACGCTCCCGAAATACCGTGAACTGCTATTCGTAAGATAATCTCTTTAAGGTGACTAGGTACTAGGTACTAGGTGACGAGGTACTAGGTGACGAGGTACTAGATACCATTAGCAAAACTATTCAGAACCTTGTCACCTAGTCAACTTGTCACCTAGTACCTAGTCGCCTAGTCACCTTGTCAACTATAAAACAGACCAAAATGGAATGGTTATACGATTTGTTTTTTGAGCAGACTGCCCTACAGGCGGTTATCATCATTTCCCTGATTATCTCCACAGGGCTTGCCTTGGGGAAAATACATGTTTGCGGCATCTCGTTAGGGGTGACATTCGTGTTTTTCATGGGTATCCTTGCCGGTCATTCAGGACTTGCCATCAATCCACAGATGCTGAACTATGCCGAAAGTTTCGGACTGGTATTATTTGTTTATGCACTGGGGCTGCAGGTCGGACCGGGATTCTTCAGTTCCCTACGCCAGGGTGGATGCCAACTGAACCTGCTGGGACTGGGGGTCATCTTACTGGGCACGATAATGGCAATCGTGCTGACCTTGTTCACCCCCATCTCGATGTCGGACATGGTGGGAATCCTTTGCGGAGCCACCACAAACACACCGGCACTGGGAGCTGCACAACAAACATTGAAACAACTGGGCGAACCTACCAGCGGTGCCGCACTGAGCTGTGCCGTCACCTACCCGCTGGGAGTGGTAGGAGTGATTCTTGCCATCGTAGCGGTAAGGAAACTGTTCGTACGCCCTTCCGATATGGAAGAGCATCCGCACGACGACCCTAACCACACCTATATCGGTACCTATCAGGTACACAATCCTGCCATCTTCGGCAAAAGCATCCACGAACTGGTGCATATGGGTTATTCCAAGTTTGTCATCTCCCGCCTGTGGCGCGACGGACAGGTGTGCATTCCCACTTCCGACAAGGTGCTGCAAGAGAACGACCGCCTGCTGGTAGTGACCACCGAAAAAGACGTGGAAGCCCTGACCATCCTGTTCGGCGAACAAGAACAGAAGGACTGGAACAAGGAGGATATCGACTGGAATGCCATCGATAGCCAGCTTATCTCGAAACACATCGTTATTTCCCGTCCCGAAATAAACGGGAAAAAGCTGGGTTCGCTCCGCCTGCGCAACGTGTATGGCATCAATATCAGCCGTGTGCTGCGCAGCGGTGTACAACTGCTTGCCACCCCCGAACTGGTATTACAACTGGGCGACCGCCTGACCGTGGTGGGCGAAGCCGCAGCTATCAAGAATGTGGAAAAAGTATTGGGCAACACCGTAAAAACCCTGAAAGACCCCAATCTGGCTTCTATCTTCATCGGCATCGTGCTGGGACTGATAGTCGGCTCCATCCCCATCGCCATCCCGGGCATATCGACACCTGTCAAGCTGGGACTGGCAGGAGGACCAATCGTCGCCGGCATCCTCATCGGCTCGTATGGCCCACGCCTGCACATGCTGACCTACACCACCCGCAGCGCCAGCCTGATGCTACGTGGCATCGGACTTTCCCTGTATCTTGCCTGCCTTGGACTGGATGCCGGAGCACATTTTTTCGAAACCGTGATGCGTCCGGAGGGTGCTTTATGGGTTGGTATCGGATTTATTATTACCTTTGTACCCGTAGTGATTATGGCACTGGTGGCATTACGGTGTTTCCACCTCGACTTCGGAAACACCTGCGGCATGCTCTGTGGAAGTATGGCAAACCCAATGGCACTGAACTATGCCAATGACATCATCCCGAACGATAACCCTGCCGTGAGCTATGCCACGGTCTATCCGCTGGGGATGTTCACCCGTGTCATCATCGCCCAACTGATACTGATGTTGTTTTTATGAATATATATACAATTAATAATTAATAATTAACAATTAATAGTTAACAATTGCGACCGCTTTACCCGTTCTCCTTTAATTGCCAATTATTAATTATTAATTATTAATTGTTAATTGCTGATTATCATTTTTAACCTGAAGAAGATATGAAATCCTACAACCAAATCACAACGGAGATGATACAACAAGACCTCCGATACCTGGAACTGCTTTCGCACAACTTCCCGACCATAGCCTCTGCCAGCACCGAAATCATCAACCTGGAGGCCATTCTGAACCTTCCCAAAGGTACGGAACACTTCCTTGCCGACTTGCACGGGGAATACGAAGCGTTCCAACACGTATTGCGGAATGCTTCGGGTGCCATCAAACGAAAAGTGAACGAAATCTTCGGCAATACGTTGCGCGAAATGGAAAAAAAAGAATTGTGCACACTTATCTATTATCCCGAACAGAAACTGCAACTGGTAAAGGAAGTGGAAACCGAACTGGAAGACTGGTACGTCATCACCCTGAACCAGCTGGTAAAGGTATGCCAGAATGTATCATCGAAATACACCCGCTCGAAAGTGCGCAAGGCCTTGCCCGAAGAATTTTCCTACATCATACAAGAATTGTTGCACGAAAGCAGCATGGACCCCAACAAGCAGGCATACATCAACGTCATCATCAGTACCATCATCGACACACACCGTGCCGATGACTTCATCGTGGCATTGAGCAACCTTATCCAACGGCTGACCATCGACTCGCTTCACATCCTGGGCGATATCTTCGACCGCGGACCAGGTCCGCACATCATCATGGATACCCTGTGCGACTATCACAACTTCGACATCCAATGGGGAAACCACGACATCTTGTGGATGGGCGCCGCATCGGGAAACGATTGCAACATCGCCAATGTACTCCGGCTCGCCATGCGTTATGGCAACCTCTCGGTGCTGGAAGACGGCTATGGCATCAACCTGTTGCCTCTCGCCACATTCGCCATGGATACTTATGCCGATGACCCTTGCTCGTTCTTCGAACCAAAGATTGACGATACCCTTAATACAGACAGTGCAAAAACCATCCGCCTGATAGCACAAATGCACAAGGCTATCAGCATCATCCAGTTCAAACTGGAAGCCGAAATCATCCGCCGCCGCCCGGAATTCAGGATGGAAGACCGCATGTTGCTGCACCACATCGACTTCGAGAAACACACCATCACACTTAACGGCAAAGAATATCTGCTACGCGATAGTTTCTTCCCTACCGTAGACCCATCAGACCCCTACCGGCTGACCGACGAGGAACGTGATGTGGTAGACAAGTTGCACAAATCATTTACAAGCAGCGAAAAACTACGCAAGCACATGAAATGCCTCTTCCGCTACGGATGCATGTACAACGTATGCAACTCGAACCTGCTGTTCCACGCTTCCATGCCGCTCAATGCCGGCGGTACCTTGAAAGAAATCGACATTTTAGGTGAAAGCTACAAAGGACAGGCTCTCTTAAAACGTGTGGGACAACTGATACGTACCGCCTATTTCGATGAAAGCGAAAGCGAAGAAAAGGCATTCGCCCTGGATTACATCTGGTACCTGTGGTGCGGAAAAGACTCACCCGCCTTCGACAAAGACAAAATGGCCACCTTCGAACGATACTTTATCGAAGACAAGGAAACGCACGTGGAAACAAAAGGATATTATTACCAGTTACGCGACCGCGAAGATATCTGCGACATGATCCTGGACGAGTTCGGTGTGGAAGGCGAACACCGGCATATCATCAACGGACATGTACCGGTAAAAGCCGGAAAAGGTGAAAAACCCATCAAGGCGAACGGAAAACTGATGGTAATAGACGGAGGATTCTCGAAAGCCTACCAGCCTGAAACAGGTATTGCAGGCTATACCCTGGTGTACCACTCGCGCGGATTCCAACTGGTACAGCACGAACCGTTCACCTCCACCCAGCGAGCCATCGAAGAAGGACTTGACATCAAATCGACCACTCAAATCGTAGAAATGAGTGCCAAGCGGATGATGGTGAAAGACACCGACAAAGGAAAAGAATTAAGTATTCAGATAGAAGACCTTAAAAAGCTGCTGGTGGGATACCGCACCGGTATCATCAAAGAAAAGGCAGACTGAAACAAACAAGGGGATGCCGGAATAAAAACAAACACTATTCCGGCATCCCCCTTAATTATTAATTATTAATTGTTAATTGTCAAACAAGCTTGTTCGTCACCGTATCGGGGAAAATCACTGAGGGCTTGAAGTGTTTGGCTTCTTCAAAATCCATCAATGCATACGACATGATAATCACGGTATCGCCTACCTGGACTTTGCGGGCGGCTGCACCATTCAGACAAATGCACCCAGATCCGCGCTCACCTTTTATTATATAAGTCTCGAAACGCTCGCCGTTATTATTATCCACAATCTGCACCTTTTCGCCGGCTATCATATTGGCGGCATCCAGCAAATCCTCATCTACCGTAATACTGCCCATGTAATTCAGATTTGCCTCGGTAACACTTACACAGTGAATCTTCGACTTCAGTACTTGTATCATCATCACACGCTCACTCCTTATATTTAATGTTATCTATCAAACGTACATCCCCACAGAATACAGTAATACAACCTACAATGTAGCCGCTTTCGTCCCACGAACTTACAGGCTGCAAGGTATTCCCGTCTACAATTTCGAAATATTCCAGACGCAACCCTTCAGCATCTTCAATACCCTTTTCCACAAATGCTTTTGTTTCTGCCAGCGAATGCACCTTGGCATAATCTACACTGGCAAACAGGGTTTTCGATATCTGCAAAGCCTGCATACGCTGTTCTCCACTCAAACGGGCATTACGACTGCTCAATGCCAGCCCATCGGCCTCACGTACGATGGGACAACCCACAATCTGCAACGAAAAAGGATACTTACGTACCATTTCACGGATGATGGCAAGCTGCTGGAAATCTTTTTCACCAAAATAGGCACGCGTAGGCTCTACAATCAGGAAAAGCTTGCTCACAATCTGGCATACACCGTTAAAATGTCCCGGACGATATTTGCCCTCCATCACCGTATCCAGCGGAGCATAACTGAACGTACGTGTGTCCGGTTCGGGATAAATCTCTTCTACCGAAGGTGCGAATACGAACGTGACGCCACACGCTTCCAAAAGCCGGCAATCGGCATCCAGCGTACGCGGATACTTCGCCAAATCATTCTTATCATTAAACTGGGTGGGATTGACAAAATCGCTGACCACCACTACATCATTCTCGGCAACGGCGCGTTTCACCAATGAAGCGTGACCGGCATGCAAAGCTCCCATTGTGGGAACCAGACCAATGGTTTTCCCTTCGCCCCGAAGTACATCCAACTTCGCACGAAGCTCATGAATAGTTTGAATTAATTCCATTTTTCTGATAATTAAACCCAATGTTTTTCTAAAAACAGGTGCAAAGTAACCACATTTTTACCAAATAATAAAGCAGTTTTTACAAAAAAGCACCATCCACAGACAGATTAACAAACTATAAGGTAAATAACGTGCACAAATTAACAAAGTGGTCTGATTTTTTTGTACCTTTGCACAACCTTTATGAGCAATAGTAGAAACATGAGTGCAAAAAAAGTATTATTCATTACACAAGAAATTACTCCTTACGTACCCGAAAGTGAACTATCGTTAATCGGTCAGAATCTTCCCCAAGCTATTCAAGACAAAGGCTGGGAAATCCGGACATTCATGCCCAAATGGGGCAATGTCAACGAACGGCGTAACCAACTGCATGAAGTCATACGCCTGTCCGGCATGAACATTATCATCGATGATACAGACCATCCTTTAATCATCAAAGTAGCTTCTATACAAGCTGCACGCCGCCAGGTCTATTTCATCGACAATGACGACTATTTCCAACACCGGCTGATGACAACCGATGAAGAAGGAAAAGAATATGAAGACAATGGCGAACGAGCCATCTTCTATGCCCGGGGTGTATTGGAAACCGTAAAAAAATTACGCTGGTGTCCCGACATCATCCATTGTCACGGATGGATGAGCGCCGTGGTTCCGCTCTTCATCAAAAAAGCATACTACGACGAGCCTTCCTTTAGAGATTCTAAAGTGGTATTCTCGGTGTACGGCAACGGATTCCAGTCAAACCTGAACCCGGACTTCACCAAACAAGTAATCTACAGAGAAATCACTCCCGATGATGTTAAGATGGTACAAAATCCTGTCGATTATGAAGAGTTATGCAAACTTGCTATCACTTATTCGGACGGCGTAGTGCAAAACAGCGAAAAGGTAAACCCTGCCATCATGGATTACGCACGCAGCTTGAATCTTCCTACCATAGATTACCAAGCCGATGAAAATACGTATGCAGACGCCTGCGATGCACTCTATAAAAAGGTGCTTGGCGACGCCGAATAAGACGAACTTATAACAATTAATCAGAAAACAATGAAACTTAAGTTCTGGGCGGCAATAGGACTACTGACAGCCGCTACACTCTACAGCTGTGATGATGAAACAACGGGAATCGGACAATTTGTCGCTGATGAAGACTTTATCCTTGCCAAATCCGATTCATATACAGTATCTACAGAATCGTATTTGCTGGACTCGGTCTATTCCCGTTCAAATACAGCCTATCTGGGCAAGTTTACCGATGAAGGATATGGCACATTTACGTCTGACTTCCTCGTACAGATAAACTGTCCCGAAAACTTCCAGCTTCCCGACCGCCTGCAAAGCATCGACGAAGCAACGCTGGGACTTTACTACACCAGCTATTTCGGTGATTCTCTGGCTACCTTACGTGTACAGGTCGACACCCTTACCACAGCCATTCAAGACAACGGACTGGACAAGGACCTCTATTATACCAACCTGGATCCCACACGTTTCTATAACCCGCAGAGTCTTCCGTTAGCTACGAAAGATTATACAGCATACGACAAAACCGTCAGTGACTCACTTTACAACACCAGCGACTATTACCCGCATGTGTCCATTGACTTGGGAAAAGCATTCTGTGACAATTTCAAAAGCAAATACGACTATAGCGTAGAAGAAAACGGCGTTACCGTACATCCTTATTTCAAAGATGCAGAATCTTTTATCAACAACGTCTTGAAAGGATTTTATGTACACGTAACAAACGGTGAAGGTTCCGTCCTTTATATTTCAGATATTTACCTGCACCTGACGGTTTCTTATCTAGGCAGGAACTCGGCCGATACCGCCGACTCTTTATATACGGGCGTTGTGCCGATGACGGCAACAAAGGAAGTCTTCATGTCTACCCGTTTCCAAAACTCAGGACTGCAAAATCTGGTGGAAGACCCTACACGCACGTATCTGAAGACACCTGCCGGGCTATGCACCAAAGTAACACTTCCTCTGGAAACAATCTACGAAGATCACAAGAGCGATACATTGAATTCTATTTCACTCTCGTTCGAGAAAATGAGAGACCAGAGCAGCAGTCCATATAAAATGGGAACCCCGACCACCCTGCTGATGATAAGGGCAAAAGACATGAAAAGCTTCTTCGAAAACAACGAAGTAAATGACAATCGTACATCGTTCCTTTCCACATATAGCAGTACAAACAATGCTTACTCTTTCTCACAACTGAACCGGTTGATAGCGAATATCTTCAGCGAAATCAGACCGGAAATAGAAAAAGGTGAAACCGAATGGGAACAGTGGAAAGCCGATAACCCGGACTGGGACAAAGTATTACTGATACCAGTAAGTACGGAAACCGATGCCAATAGCAATGTCATTGGTGTAGACAATGACTTGAGCGTCAATTCGGCCATGCTGATAGGAGGAAAAGACCTCAACGAATCGACCGATGAAGACCAGAAAATTCAAATGAACATTATCTATACACAACCCCAACAAAAGTAATTTCCCGAAAACACACAAAGACGCAAAAAACACGGAGATGCATACACAAACAATAAATGACTCTCTGTGCTTTTTGCGTCTTTTGCTTTCGGCATAAAAACAACACGACTATGAAATTAGGAAAATGGATTGGCGGCATCATGGGATTCATCGCCATGGGAGGACCGCTCGGAGCTTTGGCTGGATACGTGCTGGGCTCCCTATTTGACAAGGCGACCGAGGCTCAAAACTCTTTTGACACGACAAACGGTGATACACAAACCAATACCGGACAACGGAACAGCTTCTTGTTCTCTATGCTTGTCATGGCCTCGTACATCATCCGCGCAGACGGAAGAATCATGCATAGCGAAATGGAATTGGTACGCCGCTTCCTGCGTACCAATTTCGGTGAAGAAGCTGTAAACGAAGGACAACAAATCCTACTTAACCTCTTCGAGGAGCAAAAACGGATGGACGCTACAAACCCGTATGCCTTCCGCAATACCATACACGAATGTGGCGCACAAATCGCCGCCAATCTCTCCTATGGAGAACGCCTGCAACTGCTGGACTTTCTGGTGAAGATTTCACAGAGCGACGGTAAAGTATGTGAAAAAGAAATTGAAGCCCTGAAAGAAGTGGCACAAGCCATGCAACTCTCAGAAAAGGAAGTAGAATCGATGTTAAACCTGGGAGGTGACTCGCTGGCAGATGCCTACAAGGTATTGGAAATCGATCCCTCGGCAACTGATGACGAAGTGCGTACCGCCTACCGCCGTCTTGCCTTGAAGCATCATCCCGACCGTGTAGCTACCCTTGGCGAAGACATTCGTAAAGCTGCCGAAGAAAAATTCCAGAACATCAATAATGCCAAGGAACGCATCTACAAGGCAAGAGGGATGAAATAACAATAATTAAGAAACAGTTTCTAATAAAGCCAATCAGAAGTTGGCCTATTAATTATTAACTATTACATGTGGCACGAACTCCGACAGGTTATCGGTTATCTCCATACGGTTTTCACGGATGCCGATACCTGCCGGCTCTCCACCCACAATCCACGAGCCGATTACCGGATAGCGCCCGCCATATACCGTAGGCCTTACATATCCCTGATAAACATACGCACCCTGATTATAATCACCCTCTGTCTCGCGAAGCAAAGGACGCTCCTCCCAGTTCCGTATCTCAACCACGCTTACATTATGCCCCTCGCGCGAAAAGACCGGTTTCTTACAATACACCCCCTCCTGGGGACGTGAAAGAAAACAAGGTAATACATAAGGCGAATCGGGAAACAACTCGAATATTTTTGTCAGAATGGCTTTGTTCGACATCACCAGTTTCCATATCGGCTCCAGCCATGTCAACGAAGCCAGACACCCGTCCGGACTTTCATCTGCCATCCACTCCCATGGGTATAACTTGAAGCAATGCTCAATGCGTTCCCCACTCGGGTCATAAAAACAACCGTCCTGCAAATCCATATCATTGATATCAAGCACACGGGTAGAATAGCCAGCCTCCATAGCCGTACTTGCCAAGTATTGCAGTGTCCCCGAATCTTCATGATTGTCGAGCACACCGGCAAAATGCAAGTTGCTTCCTGATGCGAAAATATCTTTCCACGACTGTACCAGACCTTCGTGAATGCCATTGTATTGGTCGCAATCCGGAAAAACATCTTCTTTCCATTGCCACTGGATCACGGAAGCCTCCAGCAACGAAGTAGGTGTATCAGCGTTGAATTCCAATATACGTGGTGTCCCCTTTTCATCCAGCATAAAGTCGAAACGTCCATATAAGCTCAGTTCATCCGCATTCCACGACTCCCGGATACGTTGACAAATCTCCGGCGGAAGCTGCAAGAAACGCTCCATCCATTCCGGTTCTTTTTCAATGATGTATCCTGCTGCCTCACAATACATACGATAAGCTTCTGCCGTAGCTTCCTCCAGCCGGCCGATTTCGTCCGATGTAAATTGGTAATAAGCCTCCTCACGCCAATAATCGCCGTGGAAATCAAATCCCAATGCCTCTATCTTTTCACGATAATCTGCCCGGGGGGTAACATATTTCCTTTCCATATAGCCTCATCTTTATGCATGAACACCCGAAGAACGGTGTGACGAACCGAACACACGGCCACTCGATTTCGACTTGCTTCCAGCAGGAGAGCTTACTTTCACTCCCGAAGGTGCATTGACCCGCGTACCATTAGCGTCTGTCCACGAACCCGTGTTCGGATAATAATAATGTGTCGTAGTCAACCCGTTCATCGCCGAAGGCATTAATGCCCAGCGCATCAGCATCGCGTTGTATATCCAACTGTTGCCTTGGCTGTCACGATATTCTTCCTTGTCTTTCGGGTCTTCGGGCAATTCAGTCTTTTGGGTACATGCAGCAAGCGTCATCAGACACATTGCCGCCATCAGGTAATGCCGTTTGTTCATATAGCTGCTCTTATTTAATGTTATACGGTACAAATATAACACAAATTCAATTCTTCAGCAACAAATCTTCATATTTCACCAATGCCTGCTTGAAAAGTTGGACAGCATCTGCCATCGTGCCATAAAACTCACCACCGGAAGCATTCAGGTGTCCCCCTCCATTAAAAAACTCGGCCGCCACCTTATTACAAGGGAAATTCCCTACCGAACGGAGCGAAATCTTAATCATATCTTTTTCAGTATCCTCACGGAGGAAAGCCGAAAAACAAATATTCTTTATCTGTAACGGAATATTGACGAATCCTTCCGTATCCCCCTTCACATAATGAAATTTGCCCTGCTCGCCCTTGGTCAGTGTTATCAGGGCAGAACGGAACTGAGGAAACACCTGCATCTTGTCATACAGCACATAACCCATCAGCCGCAAGCGGTCTTCAGAATAAGTATTGAACACCTTGCGGTAGATTTCATCCTTATCAATGCCTTTCGAAAGCAACTCGCTGATGATAAAATAGATTTCCTGATTATTTGAATTGTATGTGAAACCGCCCGTGTCGGTCATCATCCCCGTGTAGATACATTCGGCACATTCCTTGGTAATGTCTTCAAAACAGCCCATCCGGCAAATCAGGCGGAACACCAGTTCAGAAGTTGAAGAGATTTCGGGATGTGAAATGACAATTTGGCAAAAGGTCTCCGGATTCAAATGATGGTCTATCAGAATTTTCTTCCCTTGCGCTGCCGCCACCGGACTTGCTAATGCATCAATACGCGAAAGAGCATTGAAATCCAGACAACAAACCACATCCGCTTCGGCAACCAACTTGTCGGCAAATTCAGCATATTTATCATAACGGAGTACGTCCTTGGCTCCCGGCATCCATCTCAGAAAATCCGGAAATGCATTCGGCACAATGACCCGAACCTCCTTCCCTTGTGTCTCCAGAAAATGAAGCAATCCCAGTGAAGAACCGATAGCATCCCCATCGGGCGACACATGGGAAACAATCACTATTTTTTCAGCAGCCTCGAAACACTTGGCTACCTTATCGATATTGGCTTGAAGAATGATTTTAGATAACATACCTATATTATTTGAAATTGAGGGTACAAAGATAGGGATAAATTGAAAATATCAGGATTCCCCAAGCCAAAAATTCATTCGGTTATCTCAATCAGATTGCCTTCCGGCCCCTCAATACAACTCTCATAATAGCCGTCACCTGTAATACGCGGACCGCTTACCACCCGATAACCATTGTCATAAAGAAGTCCGGTCAACCGATCTACCTCCGATTGGCTACCCACAGCGAAAGACAAATGAATGTACCCGGTGCGGAACATATCTTTCGCCTCATCTTTCATATCGGGACGAGACATGATTTCCAGCCTTGCCCCATCACCAAACGACAAGATATACGTACGTAACCCTGTCCGCGGATTATGATACATCTCATTGGAAACCGCCCCGAAGAAGCGGACAAAAAACGCCTTCACTTCTTCCAATTCATTAACATACAAAGCAATATGGTCTATTTTCATCATACAAATCCTTATATAAAGAAATACTGTTTTATCAAGCTGAAAATCCCCTCAGAGTATTTTACTTTTAGAAAAGGCTGGCTCTTCTTTATGAGTCAGCCTTTCCCAAAATAAAACATTATCAACGATGCAGAATCAACGCCGAACGTGCGCCCACACTCACCTTTCCTCCTTGCAACGTGCCCAATCCGGCATCCGGAGCAATCCGTCCGTCACGGCATACTACCTGCCAAACGCCTGCCGGCAATTCTACAGACGTAGCATGGTCGCGCGCATTCAGTATCACCGTTATATCCGTCCACGCATCTCCATTAGGCTGTCCTTTCAAGCGGAACGCAACCACATTATCTTCGGTTGCAGGTAAGAACTCCAGATATTTACGTACCGAATCGGCATCCCCAATACGGAAAGCCGGATGAGCACGCCGCATTGCGATAAGTCCGCTTACATAATCGAACAAGTCCCGGTTTTGTTTTTTAAGTTCCCAATGAATGGCATTGATTTCATCCGGACTATTGAATGAATTATGAACACCCTGCTTGTCGCGCATCACTTCATCGCCCGCAAAGATAAACGGCACGCCTTGAGAAGTCAATACAGCTGTCAATGCCAACTTATGCAAATCTTTACGCACATTTACCGAAGCCTGTGGCATAGTAGCCTTCAGCCTGTCTGCCAAGCACATATCATCGTGACAACTTACATAACTGATAAATTGTGTAGGCTGTAATGCCCAGAATTTAGGCACTTTATGAGCCCCTTCGCCATTGACTTGCGGATGCTCGATGCCGCCTGCAATACCGAAACGAATACCAGCCTCATGCCCTTTCAATCCGGCAAGGAAAGCACCTTGGGCATCATTGCCGAAAGGACCACGCAAGCTATCGCGAAACTCATCGCTAAATGCGGCGATGCGGGACAAGCGGTCAATATTGTTTTTCATCGCCAACGAATCCATCGGCAATTGAGGCGCACCTGCAGCCCAACCTTCTCCATATATATAAATAGTAGGGTCTATTTCGTCTACAGCTTTACGGATGGCACGCATGGTTTCCAAATCGTGAATGCCCATCAGGTCGAAGCGGAAACCATCGACATGATATTCGTTCACCCAGTATTTCACACTTTCCACCATATATTTACGCACCATGGCACGCTCAGACGCTGTCTCATTACCACACCCCGAAGCATTGGCAAAATTCCCTTCCGGTGTCTGACGATAAAAATAACCGGGAACGGTACGCTCGAAATTGCTCCCTTCGGTCACTGCCGTATGATTATACACCACATCCATCACCACACGGATACCTGCCTGATGCAGCGCCATCACCATTTGTTTAAATTCACGGATACGAACCTCCGGAGCATACGGGTCGGTCGAATAAGAACCATCTGGCACATTATAATTCTTCGGGTCATATCCCCAATTGTACTGAGGAGTATCCAGCTTCGTTTCGTCCACTGATGAATAATCAAACGAAGGCAAAATATGAACATGTGTTACACCCAGCTCTTTCAGATGGTCGATGCCTGTTTTCTGCCCGCGAGCCGTTTTTGTCCCATTCTCCGTCAGAGCCAAAAACTTGCCTCGGTGGTCGATTCCCGATAAAGAATCGATGGAAAAATCCCGGTGATGCATCTCATAAAGAACTATGTCGGCAAAGCTTTTCAGTTCGGGACGCACGTCTTTGTCCCAACCTTCAGGGTCAGTCGCATTCAGATCGATGACAGCGGCCCGGTCTCCATTCACGCCAACTGCCTTCGCCCATACTCCCGGCGTATCGCCCAACCATACCCCTTTTACCTTTACATCGAACGTATAAAACTGACCGTCCAAGTCTTCAGATACCTCGGCACGCCACAAACCATTTTCGGCTGCCTTCATCGCCACCGTACGCATAGGCTGCCCTCCCTGACCTTCGGCATACAGCTTCAGGTTCACTTCTTCTGCTGTAGGCGCCCACAGTGCAAACCGGGTTTCCTGCGGTGAATAAACCATCTCTTCCCAGTCACCTTTCACGACCGGATAATCAGCAAACGATTCATAATCGTTTTTCACGGACTGGCAACCCATAGCCGCCAATACCGGCAAAATCAGCAAGTGTCTTAACTTCATGGATTATTTTTATTAAGTTAGATAATGAATTTGTAGCTAAAGATACACCTTTTCATTACATGAGAAAAACCGATAGAAAAAATATAGAACTTTAACGTAGTTTTATCAAGTTGGTTATTAGGCATTTTCATCATTCCGCATGAGGTATTTATAGAAGCATTCACTTTTATTTCATACCGGTTTTCTCCCGATACAAACAAAAAAAAACACTAAAACTTACCTTGCTAAAACAGGAAAAGCAACTACAGCTTTTTTATATTTTTATTATCCAAAATCGCGTCTACAAATATCTGAGACCGCTATTTCCACTTAATTTAATTTATATTTTCATTATTCGAAGGGTGGTTTCCGTCCAGTCTCCCTATCTTTGTGAGATAATTCTTAAATCACTCTAATACCAAGATAACGTATGACAATTATTTTTCGAATTCAGTATCACACGAACTGGGGTGAAAACCTCCGCGTTCTTATAGACGAAAAGACCACTGTAGAACTGACCACTGTAGACGGTTATTGTTGGCAAGGACAAACCGATTACCTGCCCGATACACCCGTCCCACTCGTTACTTACCGTTATGAAGTATGGCAAGACAACTGCCGCATCCGACGTGAATGGGGTATCCTGCCACACATTTTATATATAACCGACACACAAGAACGTCATTATCTGGTGCAAGATACGTGGCGAGACCTGCCTGCCGCTTCTTATCGGTTCAGTTCTGCATTTTGTGGTGAAAATGTTTCACAACGCATCGAAACACTCCCGACACCCGGAAACGATACAGCCATCGTCATCCGTGCCTTATGCCCGTCGAATGGGAAAAGCACGCGCATATTAGGCATCACCGGTAACTGCAAGACATTAGGCAACTGGGGCGAAACAGCTCCCCTCCGCATGCACGAAGTAAAGCCTAATGAATGGCAAGTAGCAATAGATGCTACCATATTGCCCCCTGACTTCACATATAAGTATGTCACCCTCTCTCCTGAAGACGGTAGCATAACCGAATGGGAAGCACACGAAAACCGCAGTATCACACCTCCGTCGCTTCAGCCTGGTGAGACCTATGTCACTCCCGAAGAAGAAGTATTCTTCGCCAGCGAAAGCTACAAGATAGCCGGATGTGCCATTCCTGTATTCTCGCTCCGCTCTGAAGGCAGCTATGGCGTAGGCGACTTTGGTGACTTGAAGAGTTTCATCCGCTGGGCTGCACACACACACCAGCGTGCCGTACAGGTTCTCCCCATCAACGACACGACAATGACCGGTACATGGACCGACTCGTATCCATACAGTAGCATTTCCATCTATGCTTTCCATCCGATGTATGTCGATTTACGGCAACTTCCAGCCTTGAATGACCAGGCATCTGCCATCACATTCGAACAGAAGCGCAACGAACTGAACGCTTTGCCACAAGTAGACTACGAAGCTGTGAACCAGTGGAAACGAGCTTACCTAAAAGCTATTTTCCAACAGGAACAAGATACAGTACTTAACTCGAACGGATTCTGCGAATTCTATCGTGAGAACGCCGAATGGCTACGCCCGTATGCAGCATTCTGTTACCTGCGCGACAAGTTCCAGACACCTGACTTCCACCAATGGCAAGATTACAGCACTTACCATCCGGAAACAGCCGAACAACTGTGCACACCTGACAACGAAGCCTATCCCGAAACCATGTTCCACTGCTACGTGCAGTACCTGCTTCATGTCCAACTGCTGGATGCCTGCAACTACGGACGTAAACTAGGCGTCATCGTCAAAGGCGACATCCCCATCGGTATCAGCCGTACCAGCGTAGAAGCATGGGTAGAACCTTATTATTTCAACATGAACGGACAGGCCGGTGCACCGCCCGATGCGTTTTCTACCAAAGGACAAAACTGGGGCATGCCAACCTATAATTGGAAGGTAATGGAAAAAGACAATTACCAGTGGTGGCAACGCCGTTTCCGTAAAATGGCAAATTACTTCACCGCTTACCGCATCGACCATATCCTGGGTTTCTTCCGCATTTGGGAAATTCCTATCCACTCTGTTCATGGACTGCTGGGACAGTTCGTTCCATCGCTCCCGATGAGCGTAGAAGAGATAGAAAGTTACGGACTGCATTTCCAGAAAGATTTCATGACCCGTCCTTTCATCAACGACCACATGCTGGACGAAATGTTCGGAACACGCAGTCAGGAAGTGCGCGACACCTTTGTGCGCCATGAACACCACGACATCTACTCGATGCGCCCCGAATTTGACACCCAACGGAAAATAGAAGCATACTTTGCCGGACGCACAGACACCGAAAGTATCAACCTGAAAGAAGGACTGTATGCACTGGTAAGCAATGTTCTGTTCATCCCCGACCGTGACAACTCCACAATGTACCATCCACGCATTGCTGTGCAGAACGATTACATCTACCGCCAACTGACCGGACAGGAACAGGATGCTTTCAACCGATTGTATAATGATTATTATTACCGCCGCCACAATGAATTCTGGTATCACGAGGCAATGAAAAAGCTACCTATCCTCACACAAGCCACCTCGATGCTGGTATGCGGCGAAGACTTGGGAATGGTGCCCGACTGCGTACCCTGGGTAATGGAACAACTGCAAATCCTTTCGCTCGAAATCCAACGCATGCCGAAAAACCCGCAAGATGAGTTCGGACACGTACACTCCTATCCGTTCCGCTCGGTATGTACCATTGGTACACATGACATGTCTACCTTCCGAGGTTGGTGGGAAGAAGACCGAAACGTGGCTGCCAGATTCTTCTATCACGAACTGGGACACTGGGGAGATTTGCCTGAACATGCTCCGGGATGGCTGTGCGAGGATGTTGTGCGCCGTCACCTATACAGCCCATCAATGCTCTGCATCCTGACATGGCAGGACTGGCTGGCAATGGATGAACAATTGCGCAACCCCGATGTAACCATCGAACGTATCAACGTGCCCGCCAACCCGAAACACTACTGGCGTTGGCGTATGCATCTCACACTGGAAAATCTGATTAAACAAGATGCCTTCAATGACAAAGTACGCCGGATGATAGACGAAAGCGGAAGATAAAAATAATTACGCGACTGCACGGACGGTTGTAGGTCGTCCGTGCAGTCGCGTGCTATTCGAAACAATAAGATTATAAAAACACTCATAAACCATGAAAGAAATACCTAACCTTAGTTTCTGGAAACTGTGGAACATCAGTTTCGGCTTTTTCGGCGTACAGATAGCCTACGCCCTGCAAAGCGCCAACATTAGCCGCATCTTCTCCACGCTGGGTGCCGACCCTCACAGCCTGAGTTACTTCTGGATACTACCTCCCCTAATGGGAATCATCGTACAGCCGCTCATCGGAGTGTTCAGCGACCGTACATGGTGCCGTTTCGGCAGGCGCATCCCTTATTTGTTCATCGGAGCCATCATCGCCGTATTGGTAATGTGTATGCTACCCAATGCCGGGAGCTTCGGTATGACCGTATCGTCAGCTATGGTTTTCGGTCTGTTCTCACTGATGTTGCTCGACACCTCCATCAACATCGCCATGCAACCGTTCAAAATGATGGTAGGTGACATGGTGAACGAGAAACAAAAGGGACTTGCCTATTCCATACAAAGTTTCCTCTGCAATGCCGGAAGCCTTGCAGGCTACCTCTTTCCCTTTATTTTCGCTACTCTTGGCATCAGCAATATCGCTCCCAAAGGTGTTATCCCCGACTCGGTCATCTACTCATTCTACGTAGGCGCCACCATCTTAATCCTATGTGTTATCTACACCACCGTGAAAGTGAAAGAATATCCACCGCAACTCTATGCCGAATACCATGGCATTGCCACTAGCGGAGAAGAAGAAAAAACAAATGTGTTCCGCCTGCTGGTCAAAGCACCGAAAGCTTTCTGGACGGTAGGGCTGGTACAGTTCTTCTGCTGGGCAGCATTCATGTTCATGTGGACATACACTAACGGAACGGTAGCCGCCAACGTATTCGACACACCTTCTGTCGAAATCGTGAAAGACGGAATAACCTCGCTGGTACTCGATACACAATCGAAACAATACCAAAATGCAGGCGACTGGGTGGGTATTTTATTTGCCGTACAGGCCATCGGTTCGGTTATATGGGCGGTAATCCTGCCTTCTTTCAAGAGCCGCAAGCTAGTTTATTCCTTGAGTCTGGTACTGGGAGGCATCGGCTTTGTGTCTACCTTCTTCATCCACGACCAATACCTGCTGTTTGTTGCATTCCTGCTGATAGGTTGCGCTTGGGCTGCCATGCTGGCTCTTCCGTTCACCATCCTGACCAACTCACTATCGGGCGGCCACATGGGAACATATTTGGGACTTTTCAATGGAACCATCTGCATCCCACAAATTGTAGCAGCCGCTACAGGAGGACAAATACTTCATTTATTCACCCGTGAAGGCAATGTTCCTCCCGAAGTAAATATGCTGGTACTGGCTGGCATATTGCTCTTTGCCGGTGCTTGCTGTGTGGGATTCATCAAAGAAAAGAAAGCGTAAACAAAAGATAGAATTCATAGCAAGACGCAGTCGGTTGCGGAAGCCCGCGGATATAGGTGCGTCGGCAAACTCATATAAGTCCATCCGCTGTAAGATTAATAATCTTCAGGCTGTAAGATTATTAATCTTACAAGCGGAAGATTATTAATCTTACACCAGACGAAGTTATCTTCACTTTATCAACACAGCATACGAACCCTTTTCTGTCATATCCACACAAGCTATCCCTAATGATTCACATTCGTCCCTCAATCGTTTTTTATACGATTCATTCAATGCATTATCAAACACAACCTTCCTCAACTGGAAAAGAGCAGTCAAATCCTCCATATCTCCTTTAAATCCTTTACATATATAAATATAGTCAAGCGGAAGCCGTTCCGTTACTTCTTTGTCTTTCCAGCGTGCATCATTAGCCAGTGCTACCCGTAATGTTTTTATTTGACAGATACCATTCTTTGCAAATAATTGCACGACATTGCGCTCGCGCTTTGTATAGATACCAGAACGAGAAAAATAAAGATAATCCTCTGTCGGAACCAGACGGTCAACAAGAAATGTAACCATTAAAACATCCAAACAACACAAAACTGCAATCAGTTTCCGGGCAGACCTACGGGAAACATACAATAAAGCTGCCACTATACACAAAGCCAACAGCCACGCCTGCAACGGAGAAAAATAAACAGACGTAATTTGAGACCCAGACAACCCCTGTACCCACTCCATTATCCCATTCAATACTTGCACTGACAAAGACAATCCTTTCACCAGCCAAGATATCGCTCCGCATACCAAACAGATTAGCGTCAATGCTAAAATAACAACAGATAAAGGAGTCACAACCAGATTGGCAAGTAAAAAATAAGTAGGGAATGTACCGAAATAACACAAGATAAAAGGAAGTGTCCCCAGCTGGGCTGCAAACGATATTGCCAAAGATTGCCAAAGATAATTGAGTACCCACCAACGACTATGCAACAGCCTTTCCACCAACGGATAAATAACCAGCAAAGACAATACAGCCACAAAAGACAACTGAAAACTGACATCAAACAGATACATCGGCTGATAAAGCAACATCAAAAAAGCAGCCAACGAAACGGATGAGACACCTGCGAACCTACTTTCTGTAAATACGGCAGCCACCACACACAAAGTATACATGACCACTGCACGAATCACCGAAGGACTTAAACCTGAAAGAAAAGCAAAGCTCCATAAAAAAATTACAATCAAAATACTTAAGAGCCATTTTCCACCACGCACATATCGCAAAGGATAAAGTATCCACGACACAATGAAAGCCAATAGAACAATATGCATTCCAGACAATGCCAATATGTGACTGGTTCCTGCAGCCGTATACGAATCTTTCAGTTCTTGTGTCAACTCGCTCTTATCCCCTACCGTAAGTGCCGAAACCACAGCAAGAACTTCTCCTTCCAACCCCCACGACTGGAAAATACGAACAATCTGCTCACGATAAAGCAGAGCACGCTGCCGGAAAGAAAGTCTTGTATGGCTCTTCAGTTTCTGCCAGTCTCCGGCAAAGGCTACCGCAGTACCTGCGATACCTTGACGCTCCAGATACAATCCATAATCAAAACCGGAAAGTTCAACATCCGAAACCGGACGACTGATACGTGAACGAAAGACCAAACGATCACCGCATGACAATACACCTTGAATAGAATCCGGCATCCAGTATAACACAATTTTCCGGTCCACAGCCTGCCAGCACTGTGCCGAATCGACTTTCATACATTCTACTTGCACCACTGCCTGCATGGTTTTCGGCTTATGATGAGGAACATCCATGATTGTACCGATGTAAACAACCGGTTTTTTTACCCATGCATAACGAATCGCCTCCCGCTCTGATAAAAACAAGACTGCCCCTAATAAAGCGACATTCACATAAACCACTATCCCGAAAAGCATCCGCCACCGGTAAACTTTCAAAGGATAGCATGCCAAAGCAATTACAAAAGTACATCCCCATGCTATCTCCAGCTCTGACACACATGTGATTTCCGAAAAGAAAAATCCGGAAACAAAAATTCCGGTTGCCAAAGCAAGAGTCAACCGGAACAACGGGTAAGCAGTCAAACGGTCAAGCACATCAATGAGCCAATGATTTCAGTTGATGCACCATTTCTCTAAAATCGGGTGCCTTAAACACCGTACTTCCTGTCACCAACACATCTACTCCCGCTTCTACCAGCCGGGCACCTGTTTCCAAGTTTACTCCTCCATCCACTTCTATCAACACATCAGCCTGCTTTCGGTCAATCAATGAACGTAAGGCGCGTACTTTATTTATGGTATTTTCAATAAACTTCTGTCCACCAAATCCAGGATTTACACTCATCAGCAGTACCATGTCCACATCATTGATAATGTCTTCCAACATTGACACCGGGGTGGATGGATTCAGTGTCACACCAGCCTTCATACCGGCATCTTTTATCTGTTGTATTACCCGATGCAAGTGCACACAAGCCTCGTAATGCACATTCATCATCATTGTCCCCAACTCTTTCACTTCACGGAGAAACTTCTCGGGCTGCACAATCATCAGATGTACATCCAATGGCTTCTGTGAAAGTTTCGCCACATATTTCAATACGGGAAATCCAAAAGAAATGTTCGGTACAAACACACCATCCATGATATCAATATGCAACCAGTCGGCATCACTCTGATTTACCTTCTCAAGTTCTAGTTCCAGATTGCTGAAATCGGCAGCAAGCAGGGAAGGAGATATTTTCAAGTCTGTTTTCATACGTCTTAGTTATTAATGAATAACAAACATACGTAAATTTATTCAGATATCCTGCTGTTTTTAAGAAAAATTGTGCAAAACAAACTCACAAACTCACCCCCCATTTTAAGAAACTGTTCCTATGACACCTACTTCGTCAAGCTGAACCGCAAACCCACTTGAAGATTAAAATTAAGTGGATGTTCCTTCCGGATAGTTTCCACATCACTTCCATCATCAAAATAATATGCAATACCCGGCTCGGCATACAATCCTATCTGCGGTGTGATGTTCACTTGTACACCTGCAGCCGCCGTTACCGACCATTGCCATTCCTTAATATGCAACGAGTGATGTTCCGTCTCACGCGAAGTCATTCCGTTGACATAAACCACATCCTGACTGGCAGACACACATTTTTCCACCATTCCACCTGCCGAAGCATAAAGCGAAATCCACCGGCTGTCAAACAGTGAACGATGCAATTTCACCGGTACGCCGATATAATGCAACTTCTGCTCTTCTTCGAGATAGGTATCCGTCCCCGAACGAAGGTCGGACGAAAGGAGCGTATAAGTCAACCCTGTCTCAAGTGCCCATCGGGACGAGAAATTCCATTTAAACGATGCCCCCACTGTGACAGGCATCTTGTGATGTATCTCGGTCTTCGAAGTCTGGTCACGATTATTAAACAATAACTGATTATAAGCAGTACGTCCGGCATCTTCGGAAGCCATCACCATATCCGATACCGAAACTTGCGCAGCCTGTAAACTCAATCGACCGACCCCATTGAATGAGTTAGACGAACTGAAAGGCATATTTCCTGTATTGAGCCCTATTGACCAATGACGGTTTTCAGCATTTTCCTTTTTCCCTTCCCACACTTCACGGTTCCGCTGCATCTGTTCCTGATCAAATGCACGGCGATGCTTACGCACCTTTGATTCGGAAGCAGAGAGAAGATTTTCTCCTGTTTGTCGTGTACTCTCCTCACCTTCTGGCGTCGCAACCGTTTCCGAATCATCCACCTCCGACAAAGACTGCACCGGCGACTCACTTAGCGAATGTGTCATTCGGGCATCAGCCAGTAAAGGTGTTTCGACTGCCACCTTCGATAAAGGACGGGATACAGAAGGAAGCAAAGGTTTTTCATCAGGAGCAACTGGGAAGGTATTCTTTTCTGCCACCACAGCATCGGGCTGCTCAAGTTCTTCAGCCCAGAATCCTGCTAACCAAGCAGTAAGAACCGATACAGATACCACCAACGCCGCGGCAACAGCTACAGCAAAACGCCGCATCCGCCACATCGGCACAACCTTCGGCGAAGATGACATTTCTGCTTCCAGTCTTTCCCACAACCCTTCAGGCAAAGGTTCGGAATAGTCCTCCATCTTTTTCTTAAAATGTGCAGCCCATCTGTCTTTGTCCATCATTGCAACTCCTTTTTTCTATAATTATTAATTTTTTTAATCAGCAAATTCTTTGCCCGATAGAACTGGGACGATGAAGTATGCTCCGTGATTCCCAGCATCGAAGCTATTTCCTTATGACTCTTATCCTCGAACACATAAAGATTAAACACTGTGCGGTAGCCTTCAGGTAATTCCTTGACCATCTGCATCAAAACCGAAGGAGGTATGCCATTGAAATCGTCTTCATCAGCATCGGGCATATCGGGAATCTCATCCAGCAACACTTCCTGCTGTACTTGGGCATTCCGCTTACGCAGATAGCCAAGTGCCTCATTGACCATCACCCGCGAAAGCCATGCCTTTAACGAGCCTTCGCCCTGATAGGTAAACTGTTGGCTTATAGATTCAAAAATGCGCAGGAAGCCATCGTGCAAGATATCCTCGGCAACCTCTTTGTCTCCTGTATAGCGAAGACAAATAGCCAGCAAAGCACCACCATAACGCTCGTAGAGCAAACGGCGTGCCTGCATATCTTTCTGCTTACATCGAAGCACCAGTTCTTCTTCTGATATGTCTGCTTTCTGTTGCATTTTTATTGAAAATGTAATGATTGTGCAAATACTGCATCGACTCTTCCAAAAATATGCGTTAAATTGTTTTAACAAAGGCAGATGCAGTAATTATGCCCCTCTCGCATTTATTCATAAAAATGACAAAGATACAGATTTTATGATGAAAGCAAAATACTTTTTAGTTGCCTTGACTATTGCGGGGCTTATGGGAACTCTTCCCTCTTGTACACTGACCAAGGACGATACCCTCGACAACCTGACCCAAAGCGATGCTGGCACATTCTCCACCTTGGGCACTGTAATGATGAACGGAGAACTCCTGTCCATTGAATCGGACAGATACGGCACTCTGATGCCCGAAAACCCAGAAATGATCAGCCAAATAGACGCCGACTCTACCGGACAACGCGTACTGATAGGATTCGTCTACTTAAACTATGTCACTCCACGAAGCACCCACGAAAGTTACCCTGTGCGTATTGTCGACCTGCTTTATAAAGTGGAAACCCGAAGAGCCGAAATGCTAAAAGCAGACAGTGTAGACATTTTTGGAACTGACCCGCTGCAAATCACCAATGCATCGCTCAGCAAAAATCACCTCAATATCCAATATACTTACGAAGGAAGTGCACAAACTTACCATCGGTTCAATCTGATAGTGAAAGAAGGCAGCAGTCCCGATACCGAAGGCCTGCTCCCCGTAGAATTACGACACGATGCCGGAGGTGATTACGCCACCACCTCCACCGAATCGATGATTTCGTTCACACTGGAAAGCATCGACCAGTTCTACCCTTCCGGTTACAAAGGTTTCAGAATTTTCTATAACAGTGGGGCAAACAGCCGTGCCGAATGGAAAGCACTGAAAGAATAAATTCTTTCATCTGCTGGAAACTATAATTTTACCCTTACCTCACCGTTGCCGCGTCCGTATGGCGATAACCTCGCAGAAAATCGGAAACATCCATCCGTTTCTTGCCTGCCAGCTGCAACGACAGAAGATGAAGGTAACCATCTGTAGTAGCTACCTTGAAATAAGACTTTCTGTCGGTCACAATGGTACCAGGGACCAGCGAATGGCTGGCAAATTCCTTGGTTGTCTCATATATCTTCAATGTAACAGGCAATGCATCCGGTTCACACAGTTCTGTCCACGCAGCAGGATAAGGTGACAATCCACGGATAAAGTCGTATACCGCCTTCACGCCTTTCGTCCAGTCAATGCGACATGTTTCCTTGAATATCTTTGGTGCCGGATGAAGGACGGTTCCTTCTGCCAATTTTTCCTGTGGAACAGTCTTCACACTATTATTAAGGATAGCATCGACAGTCTTCAGCACCAGATTACCCCCTAGCCTCATCAGTCGGTCATAAACCATACCTACATTGTCCGTGTCGGCTATGGGAACACGGACCTGGTCGATAATTTCCCCCGTATCGATTTCGTGCTTTAGAAAGAAGGTAGTGATACCCGTTTCTGTCTCTCCATTGATGACCGCCCAATTGATAGGAGCCGCTCCCCGATATTGAGGCAATAAGGAAGCATGAAGATTAAATGTACCCAAACGGGGCATTTGCCATACTACTTCGGGCAACATCCGGAACGCCACCACGATTTGAAGGTCAGCATGCAAGGCACGAAGTTCTTCCAGAAAATGTTCGTCTTTCAGTTTTTCTGGCTGCAACACCTTTAATCCTTGTGAAACAGCATACTCTTTTACCGGACTGGGCTGGAGCACACTTCCGTGACGTCCCACCGGCTTGTCGGGCATCGTGATAACCCCTACTACATTGTATCCGCCCTCTACCAGACATTTCAGGCTCTCCACTGCAAATTCGGGAGTACCCATATAGACGATACGTAAATCAGTCTTTTCCATATATCTTTTTCTTGTTTATGTTTCTCATTCTGCCGAGAGGTCTACCAACACCTGACGATAGGTATTCAGCATTTTCGACTTCGACACGAATCCCAAATAACGGTTAGCCTCATCTACTACCGGCAAGTTCCATGCACCCGTAGTATCAAATTTCTTCATCACCTCTTCCATCGAATCGGTTTTTACGATGCGTGCCTTAGGCTTTTCCATAAAGCCTTCCACCCAATACCGGTGATACAGCTCCTGGCGAAAGATAATGTTCCGTATGTCGTCCAGCTTCACGATGCCTATCAATTCATCGTTGACATCAACCACGGGAAACAGATTACGTTTCGACTGAGAGATAACTTTCACCATCTCGCCTAAGTCCATGTCTGGGCGGACTTTCAGAAAATCGTTCTCCACAATACTCTCGATGTTCATCAATGTCAGCACTGCCTTGTCTTTATGATGAGTTATCAGTTCGCCCTTCTTCGCCAGACGCATCGAATAGATGCTATGAGGTTCGAACACAATAATAGTAAGGTAGGCACACACCGAAACAATCATCAGCGGCAAGAACAAGGCATAACCACCTGTCAGTTCTGCAATCAGGAAAACACCTGTCAGAGGAGCATGCATTACGCCCGACATCAGACCCGCCATTCCCATTAAAGCAAAGTTCTTTTCCGGAATATAAGTAGTGGCCAAATCACATTCATTGCATACGTACGAGAAAACGAAACCGGCAATACACCCTAGGAAAAGGCTCGGAGCAAAAATACCACCACAGCCTCCACCGCCGTTCGTAGCACTGGAAGCAAACACCTTAAACAGGATAATCAGTAACAGGTAAGGTATCAGTAAGTGCGTATCGCCATAAAAAAGCGAATTATTCATTACCGTGTCCCATTCGCTCTCCTTGGTACCGTTCAGCAGCAGTGTAATAGTATCGTAGCCTTCACCGTAAAGCGGCGGGAAAAGGAAAATCAGAACACTCAACATCGCTCCTCCTATCACAAACTTCACGTACGGGTTGGGATAACGGCGAAAGATATTCTCTATCCAGTTCATTGCACGGGTAAAATACCATGCCACCAATCCGCAGAAGATACCCAGCCCGATGGCATAAGGAATACGCTCCAGCGAAAAAGGATAATCCAGATGAAACTGGAACATCGCCTCCGTACCCGTCAACAGGTAAGACACCGAAGCAGCTGTCACGCTAGTGATAAGCAACGGAAGCAAGGATGCCATTGTCAAGTCAATCATCAGCACTTCCAGCGTAAACACCAGCCCCGCAATGGGTGCCTTGAAGATACCAGATACTGCCCCGGCTGCCCCGCATCCCACCAGGAGCATTAACGTCTTATGGTCCAGGCGAAACAGGCTTCCCAAGTTAGAACCGATAGCCGAACCAGTCAGCACAATCGGCGCCTCGGCTCCCACTGAACCACCGAAGCCGATGGTTATTGCCGAAGCACACACTGACGACCACATATTATGCCGCTTGATGTGACTCTGCTTCCGCGAGATAGCATACAAGATTTTTGTCACCCCATGACTGATGTCATCACGCACTACCTTACGGATAAACAATCCTGTAATAAAAATACCGACCACCGGATATACCAAGTACAGCCAGTTGGCACCCATCGGGTCGAAACGGTCAGTCAGGAACTCTTTGATATATTCTACCAGAAACTTCAACACGTAAGCTGCCAGTGCCGTAAACACACCTACCAGCAAGCTCAGTATCAGAATGAACTGTTTGTCTTTAATGTGCTTCTCGCGCCACTTGATGAAACGCTGAAGCACATCCCATTTCTCTTCAGAAGTCCTCATTATTTTCAGTTATTTAATTCACCCGGAAGAAACACGGATACATGCAGATTTTCATGAATTATCATTCCATAAATAAAAAATCGCCTCATCGTGTTAACCCCCGTTTCTTTCCTCGCATGGAGTTCATTTCATTCACGGATAATCTTCACTTCGCCCCCTCTACCCAACTTAATGATGCTGGATGGTTTGGGATGACCGGTTTCTTCCCGACGATAATCTACCACATAATCCACAGCCTGCTTGATTTCCTCACTTATTTCGCTGAATACTGCCGGTGACGGCTGCCCGCTGATATTTGCCGAAGTGGAAACGATAGCCTTGCGGAAACGAAAACAAAGTTCTTTCGAAAAAGCCTCATTGGTCACACGGATACCTACACTCCCGTCTTCGGCAAGCAGGTTAGGTGCCAAATTTCTCGCGCCATCGTAAATGATGGTCAAGGGTTTGGTGGTCATCTCTATCAGATCCCATGCTACAGGAGGAACCTCACGTACATAAAAGTCGACCTTCACCGGACTATCCACCAGCACAAGCATCGCCTTACTGTCTGCCCTCCGCTTGATTTCATACACCCGTTTCACTGCTTCCTCGTTGGTAGCATCACACCCGATGCCCCATACCGTATCAGTGGGATAGAGAATCACTCCTCCTTTATACATCACTTCACATGCTTTTCTGATTTCTTCTTTCATCATATCATACCTATTTATATAAGGAATACAGAAGCGTCGAGACACAAAAACACAAAAAAATCTTCAAGAAAACGCTTTGCGCCTCCGCGTCCTTGTGTTCCAAAAACCACAAGTCGCACAAAAGTACAAAACTTTCATTAAATTTGCACGAAGAAAGCCTTACTTTATGACAACCGAACGAAAAATCATCCATATTGACATGGATGCCTTCTATGCATCTATCGAGCAACGCGACCATCCCGAGTTGAAAGGAAAACCCGTTGCCGTAGGCCACGCCGACAAACGCGGCGTAGTGGCTGCTGCCAGCTACGAAGCCCGCAAGTACGGTGTACGTTCTGCCATGTCGTCGGTCAAAGCGCGTAAACTCTGCCCTCATCTTCATTTCATCGAAGGCAGAATGGACGTGTACAAAGAAGTATCAGCACAGATACACGAAATCTTCCACCGCTACACCGACCTCATCGAACCCATCTCGCTGGACGAAGCCTTTCTCGATGTGACCGAGAATAAGAAAGGCATGGAACTGGCGGTAGATATAGCCCGTGAAATCAAACGAAGCATCCGCGATGAACTGCACCTCATAGCTTCGGCAGGTATATCCTACAACAAATTCCTCGCCAAAGTAGCTTCCGACCTCCGCAAGCCTGACGGCTTATGCACCATCCATCCGGCACAGGCACAAGACTTTATCGATCACTTACCTATTGAGGCTTTTTGGGGTGTAGGCCCCGTCACGGCACAAAAAATGCATATTCTAGGTATCTATAACGGACGGACATTGCGCGAATGTTCGCTGGAAATGCTTGTGCGCCAATTCGGTAAAGCTGGACAGATATACTACGATTTCGCCCGCGGTATTGACAACCGGCCTGTAGAACCAACCCGTATCCGTAAATCCATCGGGTGCGAGCATACCCTGGAAAAAGACATATCTGTACGTTCTGCGGTCATCATCGAATTATACCACGTGGCCTGCGAACTGTGCGAACGCTTAGAACGGAAAAACTTCCAAGGATCTACCCTGACCCTTAAGGTGAAATTCCATGATTTCACTCAAATCACCCGTAGCTTGAGTACAGACAAACCGCTCCGCACCCTGAAAGAAATCCTCCCTCTCGCCAAGCAATTACTGAATGGAGTAGATTACGAAACTCACCCTGTGCGCCTGCTGGGACTTTCCGTATCCAATCCCAAAGAAAATTCGTTTACCTCTCGCAACAGCGAGAAAAAAGAATGGATTCAACTCCGGCTAAACTTTGACGAATAAGTATTAACAGACAACTATAATGCAATGATACGGCTTTCCGAAGTAAATTCTAATGCAGAAAGATTGAAAGAAGTAAGCCAATAGGCACGGCAAGACAAAGAACTGACAGGCAAGCATGCCACTTCCTGATTCAGCCGATGAAAAAAAACAGAAAACGGCTCGCTACCTTTTCTTTCTATAAAAAAAGGAGACACGAAAATCATGCCAGGCAACCATTCTGTATGACTGATTTCCTCTGCCAACGGATATATCCGGACAACATTCCCAGCTTCATCCAATTCAAGCACCGGAAAAGACAGCCAATCCCCTGTATTCACTTGGTAAACACGGTGCGTAGCCACACGTCTCATTTTCTGTTCTCTATTTTCCTGACAGGTTGTATTTGACTACGGCCTACCACTCTTTCTTTCCGCTCCAGCCTTGATGTATCTCTGACTGCAACAGTATCCGGCACAGAAACAGCTTCTTTCTCTTTTACGTGATAACGGGTCAAATGGATATCATTTACCAATAACGATGTTCCCGTAGACTCTTCATCCATAAAATAAACAAAACCACTGATGCTTTGAATGGCAAAAGCCGAATCGGGACGCAGATACAAACGCTGCATCCCCGAATGTGTAACCATGCGGGTCAAGCCTTGCACACTGTCGTTATCGAAATAAAAATTAAGTGCCATGACAGCCTTGCCCGATTGTTTCGCCGAAGAAGGGATAAAGTGGAAATCAGCCTTCAGCTCCATAGCATCATAAGGCTTGAATGTCGTATCCGTCTTCAAATCAAAAACCACCTTGTTGGTCAACGGAGAAGCAGAGAGCCAATACAACGGACGGTCTTGCCATACATCTACCGTATCGCCCGACATCGAGACATCAATCTGATTGTCCCGCTTTGCCACTACTTCCTTCATCTGCTTTTCTTCTTTCTCCAACCGTTCCTGCAAGCTGCGGTAAATTGTTGCCAGTTCCTCTGCATGACGGGTATACCATACCATCGACGAGTCAAACTCGGCCTCGGTCACCTGATGCTTTTGGAAAACATAATCCAAATAAGCGTCTTTCTTGTACGATTCGGCATACGGCAACGAGGTGCTCATGGTAGAAGCCAGATGATAATCATACAGCAGGCTCTCCATGGCATCCGGCTGGATAATGTCATCGGGAATCTTCTTCCCGCAACTTGCCAGCAAGCCTAAAGCCAATACTACATACAATCCAGTCGTTGTTCTCATGATTGTTTTTCTTCCTTGGTATTCTCCATTTTCTGAAACTCTTGTCCCAATGTCCGACTATAAAACAAAAATGCTGCAATCACTCCACAACTGATTGAAGCGTCTGCAAAATTAAAAATGGGACTGAAGAAAATAAAGCGGTCACCGCCACAGAAAGGCATCCAGTCGGGCCAATAAGTATCAATAATAGGGAAATAGAACATATCCACCACCTTGCCATGCAGCCAAGAGCCATATCCTTCACCTACCGGCACCCAATGGGCCAGTGTATAAGAAGTACTCTCGCTGAAAATTTCACCATAGCACACACAATCAATGATGTTGCCTATGGCTCCAGCCAGCATACAAGCCAAACAAACGATATACCCTGTTTTCAACTTTTCTGCCCGATGCGTAGCCTTATACAAATACCACGTAATGAATATGACTGCCACAATACGGAACATCGTAAGAAGTAGCTTCGGAAGGATTTCCATTCCAAAAGCCATTCCTTTATTTTCCACAAAAACAAGATAAAACCAATCTGTAATATGAATGCTTTCGTGTAAGTACATTCCTGTCTTCACACAAATCTTGATTACCTGGTCTATTACCAATACCACGAAAACTATCAAAGCCGCCAGACGCCCTTGCGTCAGAATCTTCTTCATCTATCCACTTTATTATAGGTGACAAGCTAACAAGTTGACAAGGTTCTTTCAGACATTTTATCTTTCTATCTTAAAGCCCTGTCACCTTGTCAACCGATACCTTGCCGACTCAATCATTTATTTTACTCCGTGCTGCTTTGCCTCAATGCTCAGCGTGGCATGAGGCACGGCACGCAACCTTTCTTTCGGAATCAGTTTCCCCGTCTCGCGGCAAATGCCGTACGTCTTGTTCTCAATACGCACCAATGCGGCACGCAAGTTCTGGATGAACTTCAGCTGACGGGCTGCCAGGCGGGTTGTCTCTTCTTTCGACAACGTGTTGGCACCTTCCTCCAATACTTTATAAGTAGGGGAAGTATCATCCGTATCGTTGCCGTCCGTATTCATGATACTGCTTTTCAATTTTTCATAGTCGCGCTCGGCGAGCTGAAGTTTCTCCATGATAATAGCGCGGAATTCTTCGAGTTCTGCGTCAGAATATCTTGTCTTTTCAGCCATAAAATAATAATTTTAAAGTTAATAATTAGAGTTTCGACACTTTCACATACAACGTGAAATCATCAAAGTTCAGTTCAACACCACCCGGCACCTCATCAGACAGTTCCAATGAGTTTGCCAGCACTTGGTTGCAAATATACGTATTATATTCTTTTACCGCATCATCTGTATTCGGATTTTTTGACAATACCAAATGAATCTTGTCGGTTATCTCAAAACCACTGTTCTTACGGATATTCTGAATGCGGTTCACCAGTTCACGTGCTATACCTTCACGGCGCAAGGATTCAGTGATGGTCACCTCAAGTGCTACCGTCAGCTTGCCTTCGTTAGCAACCAGCCAGCCGGGGATATCTTCGCTGTAGATTTCCACATCAGTGGCTTCGATGAGTGCCTCGCCGTCTGCCAGCTGAAGATTGTATTTGCCGTTCCGTTCCAGTTCGGCAATGGCTTCCTGCGACAATTCTGCCACAGCTGCTGCTACGGCTTTCATCTGCTTACCGAACTTCGGCCCCAGCTTCTTGAAGTCACATTTCACCTTCTTCACCAGCACACCGGCTTCTTCTACAAACTGAAGCTCTTTCACATTCACCTCACTTAAAATCAAATCCTTCACTGCCTCGATGTGACGTTTCTGCTCCTCATCCACTACGGGAACCATGATGCATTGAAGCGGCTGGCGCACCTTGATATTCACCTTGCGGCGCAAAGCCAGTACCATCGAAGTCACATCCTGCGCCATCTGCATACGCGCTTCCAGTTCCTTGTCTATCAGGCTTTCATCCGCTACGGGGAAGTTTGCCAAGTGTACCGATACCACATGGTCACGCTCCGTCACCTTTATCAGGTCGATATACAGGCGGTCGGCATAGAACGGAGCAATCGGGGCCATCAGTTTCGCCACCGTTTCCAAACAAGTGTACAAAGTTTGGTAAGCCGACAATTTGTCTTGCGACATCGCGCTTCCCCAGAAACGTTTCCGGTTCAGGCGCACATACCAGTTACTCAGGTTATCGTTTACAAAGTCTGTAATCAGACGTCCTGCCTTTGTAGGTTCGTAATCATTGAAGCAAGCATCTACATCTTTTATCAACGAATTGAGCAAAGACAGAATCCAGCGGTCGATTTCCGGACGTTCTGATACCGGCACGTCTTTTTCGGCATAGGTAAAGCCGTCTACATTGGCATAAAGAGCAAAGAACGAATACGTATTATATAAAGTGCCGAAGAACTTGCGGCGCACTTCATCTACTCCGTCCGTATCAAACTTCAGGTTATCCCACGGAGCCGAGTTCGTAATCATGTACCAGCGCAAGGGGTCGGAACCGAACTTCTCGATGGTACTGAACGGGTCTACCGCATTGCCCAAACGCTTCGACATCTTATTGCCGTTCTTATCCAACACCAATCCATTGGAAATGACATTCTTGTAAGCCACGCTATCGAATACCATCGTAGCTATCGCATGGAGGGTAAAGAACCATCCGCGGGTCTGGTCTACACCTTCGGCGATGAAATCCGCCGGATAATATGAGCGGCTATCCACCAGTTCCTTATTCTCGAACGGATAGTGGAGTTGAGCGTAAGGCATCGAACCCGAATCGAACCAAACGTCTATCAGGTCCGCTTCACGCTTCATCGGTTTGCCTGCAGGCGAAACCAGGACGATATCGTCTACATACGGACGGTGCAAATCTATCTTATCGTAATTTTCTTTCGTATATTTGCCCGGAACGAAGCCCAACTTCTTATACGGATTTTCCTTCATGAAGCCAGCCTCAACCGCTTTTTCGATTTCATTGTACAGTTCTTCTACCGAGCCGATGCAGATTTCGGCACCGTCTTCGTCACGCCAGATAGGAAGCGGAGTCCCCCAATAGCGCGAACGGCTCAGATTCCAGTCGTTCAGGTTCTCCAGCCACTTGCCGAAGCGTCCCGAACCGGTCGATTCCGGTTTCCAGTTGATGGTCTTGTTCAGTTCAATCATCCGGTCCTTGCAAGCCGTAGAGCGGATAAACCAGCTGTCCAGCGGATAGTAAAGCACCGGCTTGTCGGTACGCCAGCAGTGCGGATAGTTGTGCACGTGCTTTTCCATCTTGAACGCCTGGTTCGCCTGCTTCATCTTCATGCAGATATATACATCGAGCGATTCAGCCGCTTGCGCCGCCTTCTCATCATACTTGCCATCGACGGTGAACTGTGGGTCGTAAGCGTTCTTCACCCATCTGCCCTGATACTCTTTATAGGTATCCACGTCTACACATTCGGCTACGAACTTCTCGTCCAGCTCGTCCAGCAGGTAGAACTTACCGGTCAGGTCCACCATGGGGCGTGTCTCGCCTTTCTTGTTAATCATAAAGAGCGAAGGGATGCCTGCGGCTTTTGCCACGAAAGCATCGTCGGCACCAAACGTAGGAGCGATATGTACGATACCCGTACCGTCTTCTACGGTCACATAGTCACCCGCAATGACACGGAAAGCTTTTGCAGAAGCGTCATGCCAGTTTCCGTCTTCGTCCAGCTCTACCGGCTTCACCCACGGGAAGAGCTGCTCGTATTCCATGCCTACCAAGTCCGGTCCCTTGTATTCGCCCACTACCTTAAACGGCACCAGCTTGTCGCCCGGCTTGTAGTCTTCCAGCGCCATGCCTTCCGCCTTCTTGTTGAAGTGTGTATAAAGCAAAGCCTTTGCCAGAACTACCGTAATCTTCTCGCCGGTATAAGGATTGTAAGTCTGTACGGCTACATAATCTATCTTCGGACCTACGCAAAGCGCGGTATTCGAAGGCAAGGTCCACGGAGTGGTGGTCCATGCCAGGAAGTAAGGAGTTCCCCACTCCGCCATTTCTGGTTTCGGGTTCTTTATTTTGAACTGCCCTACCACAGTCAGGTCTTTTACGTCCCGGTAACATCCCGGCTGGTTCAGTTCGTGCGAGCTAAGCCCCGTACCTGCCGCAGGCGAATAGGGCTGGATGGTATATCCTTTGTAGAGCAAGCCTTTCTTATAAAGTTGTTGCAAGAGCCACCACAAGGTTTCGATGTAGCGGTTGTCATACGTAATATACGGATTATCCAAGTCCACCCAATAGCCCATCTTGTGGGTCAGGTCGGTCCATTCCTTCGTGAACTTCATTACGTCCGTACGGCAATGCTGATTGTATTCAGCCACTGATATGGTCTTGCCTATGTCTTCCTTCGTAATGCCCAACGCTTTCTCTACACCCAGTTCCACCGGAAGCCCGTGCGTATCCCAGCCTGCTTTGCGCTTCACCTGAAAGCCTTTCATCGTCTTATAACGGCAGAAAGTATCCTTAATCGTACGCGCCATTACGTGGTGGATGCCCGGCATACCGTTTGCCGAAGGAGGCCCTTCATAGAATACAAAAGAAGGATGCCCTTCACGTTCTGTCATACTGCGGGAGAACACGTCGTTCTCGTCCCATTTCTTCAGCACTTCCTTATTGATGTCAGAAAGGTTCAGTTGTGAATATTCGGTAAATTTCTTACTCATATATAGAATGCATTTAGCTTTTTCGTCTTTTCCTATCGGGAATACCCTCCCCGAATTTAGGCTGCAAATTTATAAGAAAAAAGAATAAGCAAAAAACTTTTCAGCTAATATTCACATAAACAAGCGTTAATTTGTTTCGGAAGGCAATGGCGTTTTCAATGCAAATCACTATCTTTGCAGTAAATTTAAAACAGATGTTTATGCCCACTCATTCATTCAAAGCAGCCTACAATACGGGAGAATCATGTATTAATTTGGTTTTAGGTGTATATATTTTCACTGAAGAGGGAATCTATATTGCTTATTGCCCTGCACTCGACATTTCCGGTTATGGCGAAAACGAGCAGGAAGCCAAACAATCTTTCGGGGAAGTAGTGCGCCAATACTTAGATTATTGCATCCACGAACACACATTAACGGAAGATTTACAAAAGCACGGATGGAAAGTAGAAAGCATAAAACAACACAAATTCAAATCTCCTGATACAGTTTCAATGATGAAAAAGAATCCGGACTTCAAAAATCTGATAGAGAATAAAGAATATTCAAAATATATGGAAAATCTGTCCATCCCTTCTTTTGCATGAATACACAAAAATTAAGCAATATCCCGTTAAACGAGTTCCGCGAATTTCTTAAGAAATCCGGATGCAAGAAAATCTCAACAGAGGGAGGGCATGAAAAGTGGGTGCGAAAAGATGTATGAAAAGGAGTTAGAAGGAGTTATGCTCGCTTCGCTCACAGGAATTAAAGGACAATAGTTCTGTTAGGATTTCCATTAGTAAAAGTATTGGCTTCTAACTCCTTTTAACTCCCTGAAATAACTCCTTATTGGCGAAATGCGGACATTCATATAAACCTTTATCTTATCCATAAGGAATCATCAAGCAATTACTTATCCTAAAATATCATCCGTCCACGTAACATCCAAGCCCGATTATCCGTATCTTTGCACAGTTTTAAAAAAACAACACAAATCTATGAACGCAATTGTGACGCAGATGGTTATTCTGTTCATCATCGTAATCATCGGCTACTTCCTGAGCAAAAAGAAAATGATGGACGCGGATTTCGACCGCAAGCTATCTGTTCTGGTGATTAACGTAACCTGCCCCAGCCTGATTCTGTCTTCCGTAATGGGCGACACGCTTCCCGACAAAAGCTTTATCCTGCCCTTGCTCATCGTGGGATTCGCTACCTATATCGTTCTTATCGGCGGAGCTTTCCTGTTTCCACGGCTCCTGCCCGTAAAAGCTGCCAACCGGGGTATCTATAGTTTCATGCTGGCTTTCGGCAATGTAGGCTTTATCGGCTACCCTATCGTAGCTTCTATCTTCGGAGCCAATGCAGTGTTTTATGCCTGCATCCTCAATTTCCCCAGTACCTTGCTGATATTCGTGTTCGGCACATTGTTCATATCGGGAGGAGAAGGCAAGATACGCTTTGATTGGCGCACCCTCTATTGTCCGGCTATGATTGCGTCCTACCTCTCTATCCTGATTGTGGTGACCGGCTGGACGCCTCCCAAAGTACTGAGTACCCCTTTTACACTGCTGGGAAACATCACCGTGCCCGCCGCCCTGCTCATCGTAGGCTCTTCCATTGCCCAGGTCCCTATCCGGCGCATGTTCAGCAATACGGCTATCTACCTCATGTCTGCCCTCCGCCTGATGCTGGTTCCCCTCCTGATATTATACCTCTCGCGCCTGTGCCGGGTAGAGGAAACCATCGCCAACATCAACGTGGTATTGGCAGCAATGCCCGTAGCTTCCTACGGCACTCTGTTCTGCATCCAGTATGGGAAAGGGGAAGTCATCATGGCGGAAGGCACGTTTATCACCACCTTGCTTTCGGTGATTAGCATTCCTTTGCTAACGATGTTTTTATAAAATGAATATCCACAAACATCCCATGTAGGGGCGTATCGCATACGCCCGAATGCATCAACTTATTCACGCGTATGTCTTCGGGGCGTATGCGATACGCCCCTACAAGCAAATTGGGTAAAATGCGGATATTCATTAACTATTTTTATTAACCCATTTTTTGTCTTGATTATTGCAACCATTTTAGGTGGATGCAATAACCATCTGACAAGCCCTACTCTATTAAATAAGGTGGAAAGCCTGATGCAAGCACAACCGGACAGCGCATACACCTTATTGGCTTCTATCAATACAGATACACTAAATGCCGAAAGCTTTGCGCGCTGGTGCATGCTGAAAGCAGAGCTTTCGCACCGCACCTCTCATGTTTCCGTTCCTTCTATCGAAGACATGGAAAGGACACTCAATTGGTACAAGAAACAAGGCACGGAAGAAGAATGCCTGAAAGCCGGATTCTATTTAGGCATGGCACATGCCCATGAAGGTGAAAGCGATAAAGCTATGAATATATACGCACGCATCTATGCTGTCGCAGAGGAAAAGGAGGATTACCAATTAATGGGATATACCTGTTCGTATATGGCAGACCTCTATTTTGATTATGAATATACCTCCAAATCACTTGAGAAAAAGACAGAAGCTGCTTTTTGGTTTAAAAAAGCAAATAATCCAAGAAGCTATGTGTGTGCATTAAGAGATATTTGCATGAATTATGCAGCTATGGATTCTTTATCATTAGCATTAACCTATCTACAAAAGGCTGACTCTCTTTGCCAAACACTGAACGATAAAAATGTTTACCGTTCCATTCTGAATGCGTATGGCAATATCTATCAAATGAAAGGTGAATACAAATCTGCAGAAAACTATTTTTACCAAGCTTTAAACAAGGATGCCAACCCAGTTCCCGATTACTTTGCTTTAGCCAGCCTATATATAGAAACCAACCAACTACAAAAGGCAAAAGACATCTTGCAAAAGATACCTATCGATGAAGGAATAAACCGCTATGTTGTATATTGGAATTTATACGAAATAGCCAAGTTGGAAGGAAAATTTGAGCAAGCCCTCAACTATTTAGAACAATATACAGAAATCAATGATTCCTTATTTATTGCTTCCAACGAATCGAAAATACTCGAAATAGAAAACCGCTACAAGCACCAAAAACTGAAAACCGAGAATGCCGAGCTTCGGCTCAGGCAAACAGGCTATCTGCTGGCTTGCGCCGTATGCCTGATAGTAGTCTTAATCGTGCTTTGGATTTACTTCGGCTACCGCAAGCGGACGGAAAAGAAACTCCTGCTGCAACAAGCCGACCTGCGCGATACACGCAACCGCCTGCTGGAGCTTTCCATCGAAATGGAACGGAAAAACGCCCTGCTGAAACATTCGACAGAAGAAGAAAAGGCACTGGAACGGATGCACGAAGAAATGGAAACACTGACCGTACGCTACCGTACCCTGCGGAAAAACATGCTGGAAAGCTCGCCTGTATATAAGAAACTGCACCAGCTGGCAAAGCAGAAGAAGCCGCAAAACACCCAGACGCTCATTAGCGAAGAGCTATGGGAGCAAATCAAGCAACAAGCGCAAAAGGTATATCCCGGCCTGCGCCGTTACGTCATCAACCGCTGTCCCGACCTGAACGAATCGGAATGGGCATACTGCTGCCTCTACCTATTCGGGTTCGACACCAACAACGAGGCATTGCTGCTTGGCATCAACACTTCTTCGGTACGCACCAAAACCTTGCGCCTGCGCTCGCGGCTGAACATCGACCTGCCCGCACAAATGTCACTTTATGAATATATTACCATGCAGATATAATCCCATACACTCATGCCGGAGCGGCAACCGCCAGCCTTTCCCATAAAACCGCCCTTGCATTATCTTTACAGCCTGTTTATACTGTGTGCGGCATTTACATTTGTACATTTTGTGTATGCTACATAGTAAAGACGATGTGCACATCGTCTCTACAGAAACGGTGCGAAATGCCCGTATGCAAAATGTTCGGAAGAATACACAAATCCATACCGCGCATAGTATACGTTATCATTCCAGCCTATTAGGTTTTATGTTCCACAGGCTGGAACGTATATTCCACGCCGTGGAACATATATTCCAGCCCATGGAATGTACATTCCAGCCCGTGGAATATAAAACCCAGGCTGCCGCAAACAGATTATCAGCCTTGATTTATTGCATTAGCAACGAACTGCAGGAACATAGAGCAATGAATAACCTCTATGAAGAGGCATAAAAGATATGATTTTACGACTCATGTTTTACCGCTTCTTAAGATTTATCATTACCTTTGTGAATACGCATACTATATGTGAATTGAATGCGAAACGGTATAGAAATGGTGAGGAAACAGTAGAGACGATGTGCACATCGTCTCTACTATTTGATGGAACACCGTTGATGGCAAACATAAAAAAGAAAGCGTCGCAAAACATGCTTCCGCATGCCTGCGACGCCTCTCGCTTTATACACCTTTAAACAAAATGAACTTTCGTTCCGAATCTTCTTTTATTTACGGGCTTCGGCAATATAGCCTAACGCTTCCTTACACTTATCAGTAATGTAAGCCCAGTCTTCTGCCGCTACCTTATCTTTCGGGAACAGCTTCGAGCCCATACCTACGCAGAACACGCCTGCCTTAATCCATGAAGTCAGGTTTTCCTGGGTAGGCTCTACACCGCCGGTCACCATCAGTTTCGACCACGGCATCGGTGCCAACATGCCTTTTACCAACTTCGGACCCAATACATCGCCGGGGAATACCTTGCACAGGTCGCAGCCTACTTCTTGTGCAAAACCTACTTCGGACACGCTTCCGCATCCCGGAGTGTAAGCTACCAAACGGCGGTTGCATACCTTAGCGATTTCGGGATTGAACAACGGGCCTACCACAAAGTTGGCACCCAACTGGATATAAAGCGCAGCCGTAGCAGGGTCTACTACAGAGCCTACGCCCAACGCCATTTCAGGACATTCCTTAGCGGCGAACTTCACTACTTCGGCAAATACCTCGTGAGCGAAGTCACCACGGTTTGTAAACTCGAAAGCACGCACGCCGCCATCATAGCAAGCCTTAACCACTTTCTTTGCCACTTCTGCGTCTTTATGGTAGAACACAGGCACCATGCCGGTTGAACCGATTTTGTTCAACACAGCTATCTTATCAAATTTTGCCACAATTTAAAGTTTTAAGTTTATGAAATTTCTCACCACAGATTACACAGATTATTTTAAAATCAAATGAACCTATCTGTGTAATCTGTGGTGAATAAAAAGATTTAGCGTTGTACGCGACCGCTTGCATCACCGCCAGCCAGTGCTTCTACCTCTTCTACCGAAACAAGGTTGAAGTCACCGTTAATGGTATGTTTCAAAGCAGAAGCAGCTACGGCAAATTCCAATGCTTCGCCTTGATTCGGCTTCGTCAGCAGACCGTGGATAATACCGCCTGAGAACGAGTCGCCGCCACCTACACGGTCGATAATGGGGTTGATGTCGTAACGCTTCGATGTATAGAACTCTTCACCGTTATAAATCATTGCTTTCCAGCCATTGTGAGTAGCCGAGAACGATTCACGCAAGGTAGAGATAACATACTTGAATCCGAATTCTTTCGCCATGGCAGTGAAAATGCCTTTGTAACCTTCCGCATCGGTCTTTCCGCCTTCTACATCAGCATCGGGCTTGAATCCCAGGCAGAGTTCCGCATCTTCTTCGTTTCCGATGCAAACATCCACGTATTGCATCAACGGGCGCATGATAGACTGGGCTTTTTCCTTGGTCCACAATTTCTTACGGAAGTTCAAGTCTACAGATACCGTTACTCCGTGACGCTTGGCAGCCTCGCAAGCCAATTTGGTCAGTTCTGCAGCTTTATCGGAAATAGCCGGCGTAATACCCGACCAGTGGAACCAGTCAGCACCTTCCATGATAGCATCAAAGTCGAAGTCAGAAGGATCAGCTTCAGCGATAGCTGAGTGTGCACGGTCGTAAATCACTTTACTCGGGCGCATAGAAGCACCTGTTTCAAGATAATAGATACCCAGACGGTCACCGCCACGGGCAATATAATCGGTCTTGACACCATATTTGCGCAAAGCGTTGAGGGCACATTGTCCGATTTCATGCTTCGGCAATTTGGTTACAAAATAAGCATCATGTCCATAATTGGCACAGCTGACAGCTACATTCGCTTCGCCGCCGCCATACACTACATCGAAACTATCCGACTGTACGAACCGCGTATTGCCCGGCGTAGACAGCCGCAACATAATCTCGCCTAAAGTAACAATTTTTCCCATTGCTAATAATTTTTATATCGTTTATACTTCTTGTTTGATTAAATTCCATACTTTCCACATAAAGGAAAACATTTATCCGCTCTGTGTACGCACACAAAGGTACGATTTATTTTTTAAATACCAAAAAAAGTAATATATTTGTATCGATATTTTTTCAACACACACATTAAACCATCTTTTAAAACACATTTTATTAAGGTATAGAGACATGGACAAACAAGCAGAACGAATCCGAATCAAAGACATAGCCCATCTGGCAGGGGTATCAGTAGGCACGGTCGACCGTGTGCTTCACGGACGCAGCGGAGTATCTGAAGCCAGCCGGAAAAAAGTAGAAAATATCCTGAAACAACTAGACTACCAGCCGAATATGTATGCCAGCGCACTGGCATCGAACAAGAAATACGTCTTTGCCTGCCTGCTGCCCCAACATTCAGCAGGAGAATACTGGACGTATGTAGAAAACGGGATGAAACGTGCTATCAAGGCATTCTCGGATTTCAATATATCACTGGTAAGCGGATACTACGACCAATATATGCCAGGCGACTTCAGGCGGGCAGGAGAAAAACTGCTGGAAGAGGCTCCCGACGGACTGGTCATCTCTCCTACCATCGAATCGGAAACTACCGGATTTGCCGGCGAGCTGCAGGCACGTTCTATACCTTATATATTTATAGACTCGAACATCCCAAGCCTCAAACCGCTTGCCTTTTACGGGCAACATGCCAAACAAAGCGGATACTTTGCCGCACGCATCATGAAAATGCTGATGCAAGACCAAACCGAACTGGTAATATTCCGCCAGATAAACGAAGGCAGGCTGGGTTCGAACCAGCAGCTGCATCGCGAAGAAGGATTTTACAGTTATATGAAAGAACATCATCCCAACCTGACAATGCTGGAACTGAACCTGTATGCCAAACGACCGGGCGAGGATGAAACGTTGCTGAATGACTTCTTCCGGGAACATCCGGAACTGTCCTATGGCATTACATTCAACTCGAAAGCATATATCATTGGCGAATACATGGAAAAGCAGCACCGGAAAAACTTTCACCTGATGGGATATGACCTGTTGGAGCGTAATGTCAACTGCCTGAGAAAAGGCAGTATCGACTTTATTATCGCCCAGCAACCCTCACTTCAAGGCTATAACAGCATTGCAAGCCTGTGCGACCATTTAATCCTGAAGAAAACTATCAAAGAATGCAACTATATGCCCATCAATTTCCTTTCGATAGAAAACATCGACTTCTATCTGGACATGCACCGGAACAATCATAACTAACCTTTAGTTCTTGAGCCTGTGACTTCTTACGTTCTTCATAACAGAAACCCACAAACTCAAAAACCCAAAAAACTTAAAAACTTAAAAACCCAAAAACTCAAAAACCCAATTATTTATGGAAACAACTTATTTGAAAATCAACCCTGCCGACAATGTAGCCGTTGCAATCACCCCGTTGAAATCAGGCGAAACCATTACCGTAGACGGTCAGGACATCGTGCTGAAAACAGACATTCCCGCCGGACACAAGGTGACACTGACGGACTTTAATGAAGGCGACAACATCATCAAATACGGATATCCCATCGGACACGCCACAAAGCACGTACCGCAAGGAAGCTGGATTTCGGAAAAGGAAATCAAGACCAACCTTGCCGGATTGCTGGAATACACGTACCAGCCGGCCGAAGTAGCGCTAGACATCCCCTACGAAAACCGTACATTCAAAGGTTACCGGCGTAAAAACGGTGACGTGGGCATCCGTAACGAGATATGGATTATTCCGACCGTGGGCTGCGTGAACGGCATCGTAAACCAACTTGCCGAAACCTTGCGCCGAGAAACAAACGAGGAAGGCATTGATGCCATCGTAGCTTTCCCCCACAACTATGGCTGCTCGCAACTGGGAGATGACCACGAAAACACCAAGAAAATCTTGCGCGACATGGTGCTTCACCCCAATGCCGGAGCCGTACTGGTAGTAGGACTGGGATGTGAAAACAACCAGCCGGACATCTTCCGTGAATTTATCGGTACGTATGATGAAGAGCGCATCAAATTTATGGTAGCACAGAAAGTGGACGACGAACTGGAAGAAGGCATGAAGATTCTGCGGGACCTGTATGCCAAATGCAAGCAGGATGTCCGCACCGATGTCCCACTCTCGGAACTGCGCGTAGGACTAAAATGTGGAGGCTCGGACGGATTCTCGGGCATTACAGCCAATCCGCTGCTGGGCATGTTCTCTGACTACCTCATCGCACAAGGCGGCACTTCTGTCCTGACCGAAGTACCGGAAATGTTCGGCGCCGAAACCATCCTGATGAACCGCTGTAAAACTCCGGAACTGTTCGAACAGACCGTACACCTGATAAATGACTTCAAAGAATACTTTTTGTCACACGGCGAACCTGTAGGCGAAAATCCATCTCCAGGAAACAAGGCTGGAGGCATTTCCACTCTGGAAGAAAAAGCTTTGGGATGCACACAAAAGTGCGGAAAGAGTTATGTGTCGGGGGTATTGCCTTACGGCGAACGCTTGCAGACGAAAGGCTTAAGCCTACTGTCGGCACCAGGCAACGACTTAGTAGCAGCTACAGCTCTGGCTTCATGCGGCTGCCACCTCGTACTCTTTACTACTGGACGCGGTACACCTTTCGGCACTTACGTCCCCACAATGAAAATATCCACCAATTCCCGCCTTGCTGCCCACAAGCCCGGATGGATTGACTTTAATGCTGGAGTAATCGTAGAAAACGAACCGATGGAAGTAACTTGCCGCCGTTTTACCGACTATGTCATCCAAGTGGCAAGCGGAGAATGGGTAAACAATGAAAAGAAAAACTACCGCGAAATAGCCATCTTCAAGACTGGAGTTACGCTATAAGGAATGAAAAATAAAGCAATGAAACAAATAACGGAGGGTGCAGAAGCATTGCTCCGTTATTTGTTTTGAATATCCGCAAACATCCCAATGGATGAAAAGGAGTCATGCCCGCTTCGCTCACAGGAGTTAAATGCCAATAGCCCTGCTATGGTTTCCATTAGTAAAATATTGGCTTCTAACTCCCTTTAACTCCCTGAAATAACTCCTTATTGGTGAAATGCGGACATTCATATAAAAATATTATCTTTGCACCAGCTTTCATTTTACAGATTTTTCGACTCATGGACTATAACAAACTGACTCCCATTGTAAATAAGCCGAACGGATGGGCACTGATGCCGCTCGTCGTTTTTCTGTGCCTGTACCTGATAACCTCCATCATCGTCAACGACTTTTACAAAGTTCCCATAACCGTGGCGTTCCTGGTAGCTTCGGTTTATGCCGTCGCCACAACCAAAGGGCTTTCGCTGAACGACCGCATCCTGCAATACTCTTCGGGAGCTGCCAATACCAACATCATGCTGATGATTTGGATATTTATCCTTGCCGGAGCCTTTGCCCAGTCGGCAAAAGCCATGGGGGCCATTGATGCTACCGTCAATCTTACCCTCTGGCTCCTTCCGGAAAACCTGTTGCTTGCCGGCGTATTTCTCGCCTCGTGCTTTATCTCGCTCTCCATCGGCACCTCGGTAGGCACCATTGTCGCCCTTGCTCCGGTAGCTGCAGGCATTGCCGCCAAGACCGACATCAGCATGGCGTTTATGACGGCAATCGTCGTTGGAGGGGCTTTCTTTGGTGACAATCTTTCTTTTATTTCCGATACCACCATTGCCGCGACACGCACCCAAGGCTGCGTGATGCGCGACAAGTTCCGTGTCAATTTTCTGATTGCTCTCCCGGCAGCCCTGCTGGTATTGATATACTACATTGTATACGGAATGCAAACCGAAGCCCATCCCGACATCTCTCCCATCGAATGGGTGAAAATCATCCCCTACCTTATCGTGCTGGGGACTTCCATCGCCGGAATGAATGTCACACTGGTATTGCTCTTAGGCTTGCTGTCGACCGGCATCATCGGATGGGGATACGGCACATTCGACCTTTTCGGATGGTTTGGCGCAATGGGAGAAGGTGTACTGGGAATGGGGGAACTGATTATCATCACGCTGATGGCAGGTGGTATGCTGGAACTCATCCGGTTCAATGGAGGCATCGACTATATCCTGCACCGGCTGACCAAACGCATCAACAACAAACGGGGAGCCGAATTCAGCATTGCCGCCCTCGTCAGCCTTGCCAATTTCTGTACCGCCAACAATACGATTGCCATCATCACAGTGGGTCCACTCGCCAGCCGCATAGCGGAAGAATACCGGGTAGACAAGCGGAAAAGTGCCAGCATACTCGACACATTCTCGTGCGTAATACAGGGCATTATCCCCTATGGGGCACAGATGCTGATTGCAGCCGGACTGACCCAATTGTCTCCACTCGACATTATTCCCTACCTTTATTATCCGATGGCATTAGGAATATTCGCCATCCTGAGCATCGCATTCCGTTTCCCACGACGGTACTCCTGATGGAATATTATAAAAAGCACCACAGATTACACGGATATTCAATTTTTCGATTTACGAAGTACGATTTTCAAAATAGTAAATTATCAAATCGTAAATTGATTAATCTGTGTAATCTGTGGTGAAAAAACGTCAACGCGCTGCCGTAGCATTGCTGAATGCACTGGTCACCTCATCGAAGAAAACCGGGTCGGGATTTGCCTGAAGCAACTGCATCATCAAATCATATACATCGGCATGGCTGTCCAATTTCATCGCCATCTGCAAATCGGCCAATGACTCTTCATACTTGCCGTTGTTCATATAAACTTCCGCACGTGCCTTGTAGTTTTCCACATCCGAAGGAGTCAGGCGGATAGCCTCATCCAAATCTTCTTCCGCTTCGGCGTATGCCTTGGCATTCATCAGCAGCATGCCTCGCGTATAATACGCAAACGCACGATACTCGGTATCCGCTTCGGGTATAAAGCGTAAGCTTTCGTTTACTGCATGGAAAGCCAACTTAGCATCTCCGCAAAAATTACAGACCAAAGCCATATAGCAATGGGCATAGCCATTCTCCGGATTGGCGTTCAGTTCGTTAGTCAGATAAGTATAAGCCTGTTCGATATTACCTTCGTTCAAAGCCTCTACCCCTTTTTGATAATCGGCCGTAACCGGACGCTCGAAACCTTTTGCAAAAAGGGAATTTACCGCCAGCAGCCCGCAAATCAATGTTATAATCAGTGTCTTCATGATACCATTAGGTTGTTTTTGATTGTTGGCTGCGAAATTACAAGCTTTTCTCCGAACAACAAATACCTTTTTTTATGTTCTGCATCAGCTTTTTAACACTTTCCTGCTCAATGACCACAAACCTAAGAAGGTCAGCAGCCCGTTGAACATCAACATTTCATAACCGAAAGCATATCCTGCCAGGTAAAAACACAGGCGGTCGGTGGCATAACACACCAGCGGAGAGAGCAACGCCACATAAGGAACAAACCGGTCGCGAGGCAACCTGCGGGTAAACATTCCGAAAGCAAACATGCCCAACAGCGGCCCGTACGTATAGGCTGCCAGTACATAAATCGTATCGATAATACTCTGACTGCCTACCGCCTTGAACACCAACATACAGCCGATAAAAACAACAGAAATACCTATATGTACACACCGGCGGATGCGTTGTGCCTTACCCTCCGAAAACTGTCCTACCTCCAGAATGTCAATACAGAAACTGGTGGTCAATGCCGCCAATGCCGAATCGGCACTGGAAAAAGCCGCAGCGATTATGCCGATGGTAAAGAGCACCAGCACCACCGGACCTAAATATCCCTCGGCGGCAAACATCGGAAGAATATCATCTCCTTTGGCTGGCAAGTCTACCCCCAACCGGGAAGAAGCCAGCAACAACAATATCCCCAACACCAGAAACAGGAAATTGACCGGCAAAAACGAGAAACCGTAACAATACATATTCTTCTGCGCCTCCTTCAGGTTGCGGCACGAAAGGTTCTTCTGCATCATATCCTGATCCAGCCCTGTCATAACGATGGTAATGAAAATGCCGCTGAAGAACTGCTTGAAAAAGTTCTGCTTCGAATGCCAGTCGTCGAACACAAAGATACGACTGTGCGCATTATCCGCCACAGCACCAGCAACCGATGGCCAGTCGCCACCGAGCATCGCCACTACCTTGTATATAATAAGGAGTAAAGCCGCCAGCAGGCAGAAAGTCTGCAGGCTATCGGTCCAGACAATGGTACGTATTCCGCTCTTATGCGTGTATAGCCAGATGAGGACTACCGTACCGATGGCAGTCAGCACAAAAGGGACACCGTATGCTTCGAACACATAATGCTGCAAAATCAGACAGACCAAGTACAGACGCGCGGACGCTCCCAGCAATTTAGAGACCAGAAAAAAAGAAGCGCCCGTCTTATAAGAACAGACACCGAAACGTTCTTTCAAATAAGTATAAATGGAAATCAGGTTCAGCCGGTAATAAAGCGGAAGCAGCACATGGGCTATCAGCAGATAGCCGACAAAAAAGCCCAGACAGGTCTGCATATACGTCATATCAATGCTCCGCACCATGCCGGGCACCGAAACAAACGTCACGCCCGAAAGCGAAGCCCCTATCATACCGAACGACACAATGTACCACGGCGACTGGCGGTTGCCCCGGAAAAAAGCATCGTTGTCGCTGCTGCGAACCGACGTGATATGCGCCACCAGCAAAAGGATGCCGAAATAAACCGCTATGGTAACAAGGATGAATATGCCGTTCATTGTCATTTCAATCTATTTAACCGAAGCAGCTCTTCGATTTCTTTCTTGCTGATAGAAGAACGCTCAGCCTTATCGTAAATGTAAAGCAAGTTGATTTCGCTCTCTTTCACCGCTACCACTACCGTAAAGGTAATAACCCGCGCGCCGCCGCTCTTGCCTTTCCCTTTCGAGGTGATAGCCATGCGAATCTTGCGCAATCCGCCGCCCAAGTCGGTACCGAGGTGCGGATTGGCTGAAATCTCAAGAAGCAGTTTCGCATAATCGTCAGCAATGGACGCATAACGTTTACCTAATCTTTTAATTTCCTTATCAAAAGATTTTGCCGTTTTTATCTTATAGTCCATTCCGAAGCTCCTCTAATAATTCTTCGGCAGGCCGTGTTCGTCCAGCCTTCATATCTTTCAGCCCCGCGTCAATCCCGGCAAGGATTTCCTCCTTGCTGATATACTCGGTTTCCTCTTCCTCCTTACGGGTGCCTTCCAGCAATTTGTCGGCAAGCCATATACGGTTCCGCTCGCTAAGCGAAAGCGACTGGATATATTGCCAAAGACTTTCCATCGATGCTGATACTCTCATAGCGTATTCCTCCTTATATGATTAAGTGACAAGGCAAAGATAGCAAAATATCTTCAAATTCCGCTGCAAACGCACGAAAAAGACACTATTTGAAACGGGATGTATCCACCGCTTCCCGACGCTTCTCCTGATAACCTCCGAATTTCCACGTAAACGATAAGCCTACAGAGCGGTAGCATGAATAATCGTTTGTCACCCACTGGCGGGCGATGCGGACATACGGGTCGATGCCCGCGGTCTCGAAAATGTCCTTGCACCAAGCCGAGAGGATGCAGTTCTGACGGGCGAAAGCGTAACGCAACGCCACGTCCACATTCCCGCTGGCAGGCAAATCGTACGTGCCTTGATAGGCTTTGCTGCGCACGAAACCGTTCAGCGTCAAGCGCAAGTCCGGACGGGTAGAAAGCGTAACAGTATTGTTCCACACCGCCATGCCGTAAGCGATGCGCCGGTCGAAAGGCATATCATAGAAGTCGGCGTCTTTCTCGCGCATCCATACGCCTATCAGCGTCAGGCGCGAGTCGAGCCATTTCTTTATCTTAAAAGGAACGGAAGCCTGAATGCCCGCCTGCCGTTGGAAATTAAAGTTCAGGTAGCGGTAGATTTCCACCAAGCGTTCGGGCGACTGATAAAGCGTCTGCGTGAAATAATCTTCCGTATGGCTGAACCATGCGGCAAAAGTATATTTCGATTTCAGCATATAAATCAGCGTCAGGTTATAGTCTTTCGAAGGCTTCAGCAGCGGATTGCCCTGCACTTCCGAGTAGCCTCCGCCCAGATAAGACACCGCGTCCTGCACCGTCCAATAATCGGGATAACGCTTGTCGCTGCTGAATGAGAGCTGCACGAGATGGCTGGCAGACGGTTTATACGTAGCCGTCAGGTTCGGATACCAGTCCCATTCGTCCCACGCCGGAGTCTGGTAATGCTCGGCTGCCAGTGAGAAATCCACCGACAGGTCTTCGCCGAACGATTTGCTGAAGCCCGCATACACGTTCAGCGTCCGTTCCCTCCGGCGCGAAAGCATGTCCGAAGGCAATTCTTCATTCCCCGAATACCGCTGAAACGAATTGTCCACACTCGTCGTATAAACCGTCCCGTAGTTCAGCCCCCAGCCGCGGCCGAGCTGATGCTCTTGCGAGAGATAAAACTTCCAGGCATTGATGCGCTGCGCGTCTTCGGTATAAAAGTCCATGTCCGTCTCCTCCATTTCGCTGGCGAGACGCTGGCTGCCTGGCGCATGATACCATGTAAACTCTACGCCTGCCTTCAGCCCGAACGGAACCTGATAATCCAACCGCCCATCGTGAAGCCATGATTCCTGATTGCCCAAGGTCGTTGCAGTCTGTGTGCCCGTAGTATATTGGTTATAATGGCTGGTATCGTAACTCCCATTATAGACAAAGCCCAGCGTATGATTTTCGGCAAACCGGTAATCGGCGCCGAGGCGGAACGTATGCGTATGGTCTCGTCCGCGTCCCGTCTGGTGATTTTCGATGAGGCAGGTTTCGTCCTCCGCCTCTTGCCAATGACGGGCTTCTTTGTCGGTCGTGTTATAACTCTTGCCGTGCGTGTGCGAGTAAAGGAAATCCGCCGAGAGTTTCCCTCCATTATATAAAAAGGAGGCACGCTCCTCGAACGAAGCTTCGTGCCGCTGGTCATACTTGGCGAACGCTTCGCCCTGCACCAAGCCGGGGTCGCCGATGCGGTGGCGCAGGCGGACGTTTATCAGCGCGCCCCGCACCTGATAGCGCGCCGGAGCATTGTACATCACTTCCACCCGCTCGATGCGGCTGGCAGGCATCGACTTCAATAAGGAATAAAGCTGCTCGGTGCTCATATTCGTCACTTTTCCGTCCAAGATGACGGTGACGCCCCGTGCCCCCAACGTCAGTCCGCCGTTCATTTCCACCACGCCCGGAAGCTCTTTCAAGGCATCATATACATTGTCTATCGGTTTCTGCGCAATCATGCGGGGCAGGTCGTATTCCAGCCTCCCCGGCAATGCCTTGACCACGGGGCGTTCGCCTTCCACCAGCACTTCGGGCAAAGCCTGAAACAGACTGTCCGCCTGCACGTCGCCCGTCAATAAACTATCTACCGCCTCTTGCGCCGGAAGCCCCGCTCCGAAAGCTGCCAGCCCGATAATCAAAATCATTCGTTTCATCGTATTTCCGTTTTTGTTTGATACGGCAAAATTCGGCATTTCCCGCGGAATCCGCCTTATCTTCCGTCTTACCGAGTGTTACCGGAAGTGTTATTTAGTCTTACCGTTTTCCGCAAGATTGAGCGGAAAGACCTATCTTTGCCTTGCGAAAGCTTCCCCACGGTGTCGGCAAGGAATTGCAGACCTGCGAAAGCTTCCCCACGGTGTCGGCAAGGAATTGCAGGCCTGCGAAAGCTTCCCCACAGCGTCGGCAAGGAATCCCAAACCGGGAAAGCTTCCCCACGGCGTCGGCAAGGAATCCCAAGCCGGGAAAGCTTCCCCACGGCGTCGGCAAGGAATTGCAGAGAAAGAACAATATGAATATCCGCAAACAGCCCATGTAGGGGCGTATCGCATACGCCCGAATGCACACACTTATCTACGTGGATGTTTTCAAGGCGTATGCAATACGCCCCTACAGCTAATTGGGCAAAATGCGGATATTCAATAAAAACAAACCTAAAAAAGAACCAACGCATGAAACTGCCCCTGAAATACATCGCCCTGCTGGTCATCCTCTCGCTGGCGGGCGTATTCGCCTACCAAGCCTATTGGCTGACCAGCCTTTACCGCACCCAGCGGAGCGAGATGGAAAAGGACATCCGCGAAGCCCTGCGCACGAGCGATTACAACGAAATGATTGCACGCGTCAGGCGGATGCAAAACGATTCGCTGGCACAAGCCGAAGTGACCGTCTCGACCGGATACGACGATGAACGGGCGTTCACGAAGACCCATACCATCCGAAGCGTCAAGCATGGCGACACCATCCGCGTCTCCATCTGGGAACACAGTGTAAAAGACACCGTCCCCGCCCCGCAAGCTGCCCTGCAAGCCGACATCGCCTCTATCCTCTTCGAAAACAAAAACTCGGCTGACGAACTCGCCTCCAACTTCCAGCAAGGGCTGCACGCCGCCATGGACGTACTGAGCGATCCCGATTTCGCCGTCTTCGACAGCCTCTTAGCCACCGAACTTCGCCGCATCGGCATCCGCGCCCCTTACCGGCTGATGTACCTGCACCGGGGAAGCACCGTCGATTCGAGCTATACGTTCACCGACACGCTCAATGTCAAAAGCACCGGCGGTTACCTCCCTTCGCCGAAAGCCATTACCTACGATTACAGTTACGACCGGCACGGCAATTGGCTCTACCGGCTCACCTTAGAGCCTATCGAGAGCATCGTGCTCACCCAAATGGCAGGCATCCTCACCGCCTCGGCACTGATACTGGTTATCTTGGGGCTTGCGTTCGGCTTCCTCATCCGCACCCTCTTGCGCCAAAAGACGTTGGAAGAAATGAAAAGCGACTTCACCAACAACATCACCCACGAACTGAAAACCCCTATCGCCGTGGCATACGCTGCCAACGATGCCTTGCTCAATTTCGGGACCGGCACCGATCCTGCTAAACGGGAACGCTACCTACGCATCTGCCAAGAACAGCTCCGAAGGCTAAGCGGGCTGGTAGAGCAGATACTCGGCATGTCGATGGAACGCCGGAAGACCTTCCGCCTGCACGTAGAGGCCTTCCCGCCCGAAGAGGTCATCGCGCCCCTTATCGAACAGCACAAGCTGAAAGCGGACAAGCCCGTCGGCATCACCCTCCGCATCGAGCCGGAAGGGCTGGCGGTATGCGCCGACCGCACCCATTTCGGCAACATCGTGAGCAACCTCATCGACAATGCCATTAAATATTCGCCCGGCGAGGCACGGGTCGAAATAAAATGCCGCACCGAAAACGGTTGGTTCATCCTCTCCGTCCGCGACCAAGGCATCGGCATCCCGCACGACAAGCAACGCCACGTGTTCGACAAATTCTACCGTGTGCCTACCGGAAACCTGCACGACGTAAAGGGCTACGGGCTCGGGCTGTATTACGTGAAGACCATGACCGAGAAACACGGCGGAACGGTGGAAGTGAAGAGCGAACCGGGACGAGGAAGCGAATTTACGATTAAATTAAGAATGAAGCATGAAAAATGAAGAATCACTTATCAACGTATTGTTAGTAGAAGACGAAGAGACCCTCGCCCTGATTATCAAAGACACCCTGGAAGGGCAAGGCTTCCGCATCCGCCTGGCGAAAGACGGAGAAGAAGGGCTCAGGCGGTTCTTCGAGGAAAAGCCCGACGTGCTGGTAGCGGACGTGATGATGCCCCGCATGGACGGATTTGAAATGGTGCGCCGCATCCGGCGCAAGGACAAGCAGACCCCCGGGCTCCTCCTTACCGCCCGTTCCGCCACGAGCGATGTGGTGGAAGGTTTCGAATTAGGGGGAAACGATTACCTGAAGAAACCGTTCGGAATGCAGGAACTTATCGTGCGCATCAAAGCCCTCTTGGGACGGGCTTCCAACTATTCCGCCCCAGAAAAGCAAACGTCCGTAACAGAATTCGAAATAGGCAGGTACCGCTTCAACGCCATCACCCAACGCCTTTCGTACCTCGGAAGCGAAACCGAACTTTCCCATCGTGAAAGCGAAATCCTCCGCCGCCTCTGCGAAAACCGGAACGAAGTGACCCTGATGCAAGACATCCTGATTGAGTTATGGGGCAACGATACGTTCTTCAACCAGCGCAGCCTGCACGTATTCATCACCAAACTCCGCCACAAGCTCTCTCGCGACGAGCGCATCCACATCGTAAATGTCCGAGGCATCGGGTACAAACTCATCATCAACTGAAAAAGCCCACAATCACACAGACAACCAATCGCCACCCGCGAAACTTCCAGCCGCTTCAGGAGTTTCAACAGGCTGAAACTGCAGTTTTCACCGGTTAAAACCATCGTTTCAGCCTGACAAAAGCCGCAAGGCAACAGGCTGCGTTTGAAAGTTTTCCTTGCCGCATCGCTTAAAGAAGCGGGATTTTTCGTACATTTGCGCCTCGGAAACAGATAAGGAAATTAGAAACGATGAACCAACAATATCCGTCCGCATTACTCGAAAAGGCAGTAGACGAGTTTGCCAAGCTGCCCGGCATCGGCCGAAAGACCGCCATGAGACTGGTGCTCTACCTGCTGCGGCAGGACACGCAGGCAGTGGAATCGTTCGGCAATGCGCTTATCCGCCTGAAACATGAAGTGAAGTATTGCAAGGTGTGCCACAACATTTCGGACACGGACGTCTGCCAGATTTGCTCCAATCCCTCGCGCGATGCCTCGACCATCTGCGTGGTAGAAAACATCCGTGACGTAATGGCAATCGAAAACACCCAGCAATACCGCGGACTGTACCACGTGCTGGGCGGAGTCATCTCGCCGATGGACGGCATCGGTCCCTCGGACCTGCAGATAGAAAGCCTGGTGGAACGCGTGAAGGCAGGCACCGTGTCGGAAGTCATCCTGGCGCTCAGCTCGACCATGGAGGGCGACACAACCAATTTTTACATCTTCCGCAAACTGGCACCCTACAACGTGAAACTGACCATCATCGCCCGGGGCATCTCCATCGGCGACGAGCTGGAATATACCGATGAGGTCACGCTAGGACGATCCATCGCCAACCGGATTGTGTTCACGGGCACCACGATTTGAATTTACGATTTAACGATTTACGATTTTACGATTTATGGAAAAAGAACTGAAACGCCTGATACGGATATTGAAAGCCGAATATGCCCTGATGTGGGTGCTGACTGTGTTGCTCGCCGCGCTATATGAATGCGACATCTTGCCTCAAGGGCTTTTTGCAGGCGATGCCCAGATGGAATACATCATGCAGGTAACCAGCATCCTGCTCACGATATGCCTCATCCCCCTGTCGCTGCGCCTCTTCAACCTGTCACTTACACGGCACATCGCTGCCCTTCCTCTCAAGAATGCCCTAAAGAGTTACCGCCGGTGGAGCGAAATACGCATCGCCCTGCTCACAGTAGCCTCTCTTGCAAGTCTGTCTGCTTACTATTGGACGATGGACACCACCGGATTGCTCTGCACCGGTATGACCGTAATAGCCTCACTGTTTTGCGTTCCAGGCAAAGAACGCCTGCTGAGTGAATTAAACCTCTCTGATACCTCTCTGTCCGAATGAACCCGTCCTTGCATTCCAGTAAAATCAGCCTACGCGCTCCAGAGCCTGAGGATATTGATGAAATGATGTTTTTCGAAAACGATGCCTCGTTTTGGGAAAACGGCCCTGCCACAGGTCCCTATTCGCGTTACCAGTTGAAAAAATACATCGCCGAAAACCAAAACGACCTGTTCGCCGACGGTCAACTCCGCCTCATGATTGAACATGCATCAGGAGAAGTGGCAGGCATTATAGATGTGTTCGCCTTTGACGCGCGTCACCGGCGCGCCGAGACAGGCATTGTTGTAAAACCTGCTTACCGCCGCCAAGGCATTGCCTTTGAGGCACTCTGCTTACTGGAACAACATTGTTTCGGGCTGTTGGGCATTCACCAGCTGTATGCCTACATCCGGAGTGACAATACAGCCAGTTTCCGCCTGTTCAAAAAGCTGGGCTACAGCCTCACCGGTACCCTGAAAGACTGGGTTCATACCGGGGAAGGCTATCGGGATGTATATTTGATGCAAAAATTGGCGACACAATCAGTCCAGTCATTCTAGAAGCTGTTTTGAATTTCTCCAAAAGTTTTTCTTGGCTTGATGTATCCGTTTTCGTGTGTGCTTTGGGCGATAAATTCAAAATAGCTTCTTAAGAAATATATCCCACGTATTTCCCGACAAACCTCCGGAAGGCTGGTATACGCATCAAACCCTGCTCAAAAAGAAGAATCCCTAAAAGTGCACACAAGATACCTAACATCACATCTATCAGATAATGATGTCCGGAATAGACAGCCGTAAACCATATTCCGCACATGATAACGGTAAACGTCAACCGAAGCCAACAGGCACAACGCGCCCTGAAAGCATAAAACAGGGTAACTACCATATAGGCGGAATGCAAAGAAGGTACCGCAGCAAAGACATTGGCATTACGGCCGTACAACCCATGAAAGACCGTAAGTCCCGTCATCTCATCAAAGCGTCCCAACCCAGCCACATCGCCCGGTGTGTTGAGAACCGGTTCGAAACCATAATGCATGACATACCAGGGTGGAGCTGCAGGATGAATATAATAACCGACAAAACCCAACAGATTGACAAAGAGGAATACCAGTGCAAAATGAAGATAGACCCGGCGCTGGCGCGTAAAATAAAGTCCCAGCCCGAACAAAACCGGCACCGGCACCCAGCACAAATAAAACACTCCTGCCATAAAATCCATAACCGCACAATGGTGAACCGCAAAAAATTCATTAGGTGTCAGTATCCCTTGTGCAGTAGCAATGCCGAAGAGATGCTTCTCGGCTTCGTACAATCCTTTCACATCAATCGGATTAACCTCATAGTTAGGCACGATACGCATCCAGTCATACGATATGGCAAAAACGACAAACGGCAATAAGGCAATTGCCAGCTTACGTGTAAAAGAACCGGAAAAAAACAAGACTATCAGCAAAAGTGTCATTAACCAATGTTCGGGACGTATCCCTACAAACACAGCAGTAACACCCATCCACACCGCAAGTGCCGCCACAAGCGTAATGATTTCCCTGACAGAAGGGAAATCTGCCTTCAATTGTCTCTTAAAATCCATATCAAAATCACTTTATCAACTGACGACGGCTATATTCGATACGTGCCAATGCTGTAATATTGGCAAAAACTGCAATAAATGCCATCGGTATAATCAGAATCAGCATGGCATCAAACGAAAGCCCGCGGGCACAAGTCGCCGTGATACCACATACCAGCAAAGCTACACTGGTCAGCACGACACGTTCGGGACGTTGCATAAACCCGATTTTACATTCCAGCCCCAATCCTTCGGCACGGGCACGCACGTAACTTACCATCAGCGAACCGATTAAAGCGGCAAAAGTTATAACGGCACCTGCCAGATAGCCATGCCCGATAAGACAAAAACAAATACCTCCCAATGTCACCAGTTCACTATACCGGTCAAGTACCGAATCGTACATGGCTCCGAAAGTAGATGCCATCTTCCCGATGCGTGCCACCTGCCCGTCCATCATGTCAAACAAAGAAGATACCAATATCACTCCACCCGCCCAGGCAATAAGCCGATAGGGCGTTTCGTCCGGATGAGCCCCTGCATAAATCAAAATACAGGCTCCTGCAAGGTTTCCCAGGAAACCGATAGTTGTCACCATATTAGGCGTAATACCTATCTTTATCATTCCATGAACCAGCGGGTCTATCACTTTATAAATAAACTGCTGCAATGCGTCCCGCATCTTTTTAGCTTGTTTTTTTATTTCCATGTCGGTGTTTGATTTGTTTTATTCTGTTTTTCAATCGATTATTTATTTGAGCATCTTTAAATACGAACATACGGTGCAGATTGTAATTCCAACACACAGCTACCGTTACCGAAGTAATAACCTTCGAAAGAATAAAAGCGGTAGAGTCTGTCAGATGCAGACGACTTTGTTGCATCGTCAGAAATTCGGTCAGCAGGTATGTGCCCCACAAATTAAGCCCAATACTTCCCAACCAGACCAGAAGATATTTAAACAACACATACATCGGACCGCAATCTTCAGTATGGAAAGTCCATTTATAATTAATGGCGCAATTCACCAATCCTCCGCTGACCGAGCCTGTCAAGGTAGCATAAACATAATAGATGCCGAATCCCTGATTCAGTACAATACTGACCAGAAAATCGACAACAGTCGCTACCTGTGCCGAAAGCTGGGCACGGATAAACATAAACAAACCTTTCCCCTGAGTGAAACCTATAAGCCAGTCCTTCACGTCACAATCCATCTATAAAAATAAATAACTATCAGCCCATAAATGCCCGACAATATATCATCTGCCATAATACCATATCCTCCCCGGAAACGCTCCATCTTCCGGATGCCTAACGGCTTGAGGATATCAAAAAAGCGGAATAACAGAAACGCCGCAACCATGTATCCCCAATGCCCATGAGCAGGCACAGCCAAGAGAGCGATCCAGGTTCCCACCATTTCATCAATGACTACCCGTGACGGGTCGGCTCCCCAATATTTCTCGGATACGCCAGCCGACCATACACCTAATACAGTAAAGACAACGACCAACGATGCCGTTATAACCTGTATAAACACATAATCGAGCAAAGACGCATATCCCCACCATACCAACATTGCCAAAAGGGCACCTGCCGTACCTGGAGCCACCGGACTGTATCCGCTACCGAATCCACTTGCTATCAACTGATGAAAAAAAGGTATCTTCTGCATACTCTTGTTTATTAACCGACAAGCTGTCACCTTGAAGTCTCTTCTGTAAGAGCCTACAAAAGTACGGTTTTTCTTTGAAATGTCTTTCCTTAAAATCTAAATTAATAATGGTTAATACTACATAAAAGTCGGTTTATTTATCAGTTTTCAACGTTCTTCATTTGTCAGAAACAAGAAAGTGGTGTAATTTCGCCTTCGTTTTCAAATTTAATAAAAAGCGTAGTAAGATTATTGATATGGTGAAACGATTACTCCTTATATTTATAGGTTGGTTCTGTATGATGGAGATTGCAGCCCAGATTCATGGGGTGGTTGTCGACGCAAATACAGGCGAACCTATTCCTTATTTGAATATATATTACGACGGGAAAGGAGTGGGAACTGTAACAAATAATGATGGCGAATATTCGATTGCATACCATGCAGGATGGACTAAACTGACTTTTTCCATGGTAGGATACGAAACACAAGAAATCATCGTATCAGCAAAAACAAGCGAACTGAACGTCAGCATGAAAGAAATAGACCAGATGCTTGACGAAATCATCATACGGCCTAAAAAAGAAAAATACTCCCGCAAGAACAATCCTGCCGTAGAAATGATAAAGAAAGTCATTGCTTCGAAGCGGAGAACAGACTTGAAGCAGAAGGATTTCTACCAATATTATAAATACCAGAAAATCATGTTTGCCAAAAACAACATCACGGCAGACACTTTACGCGAATCCTGGCTATTCAAGCAATATCCTTTCTTCCGCGACCAGGTAGAGGTATGCGACGTAACAGGCAAGAACATCCTTCCCCTTTCGGTCGACGAAACCGTCTATGAAAACGTATACCGTAAAGAACCGCATTCGGAAAAGACCTATGTGCGTGGCATCAACTCTACGGGGGTGAACGAGCTGTTCAGTACCGGCGAAATGCTTACAACTGTCCTGAAAGACGTCTTTCAGGATATTGACATCTACCAAGACCGTTTCCGTTTTCTTCAATATCCGTTCGACAGCCCGATATCGGAAGCAGGTATCCGGTTTTACAAGTTCTATATCATGGATACCATTTATGTGGAGCGCGACAAGTGTTTCCGCCTCTCGTTCGTGCCCAACAACTCACAAGACTTCGGATTTACAGGAAGCCTGTATATCCTTGCCGACTCTACCTATCGTGTCAAACAATGCCAGTTGAACCTGCCAAAGAAAACCGATATCAACTTTGTCGACCACATGGTGATTGACCAGAAGTTCGGCGAACTGCCCACAGGAGAATGGACCTTGCTGGAAGATGATATGCTGTGCGAAATGTCTTACCTGAAAAAAGTACTGGGAAGCTTTCTAGTAAGACGGACCACCCGGTATTTCGACTTCAACTTTGACCCTTTACCCAACAGACTTTTCAAACAAAAAGGAAAAGAAATAAAGGATGTAAATGCCATGATGCGCGACAATGAATTCTGGAGCAAGTACAGGCAAGAAGACTTGACCCAATCGGAACAACGTATGGGCAGTTTTGTGGACGACCTGACCAAAATAAAAGGTTTCAAATACTTCATGTTTTTCTTAAAAGCACTTATCGAGAATTTTGTGGAAACCAGTACTCCCGACAGCAAGGTAGATATAGGTCCTATCAATACCATGATTACCTCTAACTACATTGACGGGTTACGCCTGCGTGCATCGGCACAAACTACAGCCAACTTGAATCCACACCTTTTCCTGAAAGGATACTATGCTTACGGATTCAAAGACAAGCGGTCGAAATATATGGGTGAAGTGGAATATTCGTTCGACAAGAAAGAATACCTTCCGCGCGAATTTCCGAAACACTCGATGACGTTCACCTACCAGTATGACAACATGCTGCCTTCCGACAAATTTATCCATACCGACAAAGACAACGTGTTTACATCACTGAAAGTATGTACGGTAGACCAATACAATTACGAACGGAAAGCCACCATTAAATACGAACGCGAACGCGAATTCGGCTTCAAGACTACCGCCTTTGTGCGCTATGCCAATTATGAGCCATGCGGAAAATTGTTCTACCGCACCATGGCTGGCGAATCGCAACTGCAATCTGCCATTGCAAACGGCAGGCTATCGGGTACGGAATGGGTACATTCACCATTCAACACACACGATATTACCGTTGCCGAAGCTTCGATAGCTTTCCGCTATGCACCGGGAGAAACATTTGTCAATACCAAACAACGCCGCCTGCCGGTAAATCTGGATGCACCGGTATTCTCCATTCAGCATACCCTTTCCGTGAAAGGTATACTGGGAAGTGACTATACATACAATATGACCGATTTCAGTGCCTACAAACGCTTTTGGCTCAACTCTTGGGGAAATATTGATGTATACCTGAAAGGCGGCATCCAGTGGAACAAGGTACCTTTCCCCCTCTTGATTATGCCGGCAGCCAACTTGTCGTACATCATTCAAGAAGAAACATTCAACCTTATCAATAACATGGAGTTTCTGAACGACCGCTATGCCTCGCTTGATGTATCGTGGAACATGCAAGGCAAGCTGTTCAACCGCATTCCTCTGCTCAAAAAGCTGAAATGGCGTGAATTTATCGGCGTGAAATGCCTTTGGGGAAAACTGACCGACAAAAACAATCCATTTCTGGAACAAAACCGCAACGATAACGTCTTAATGATGTTTCCAGGACATTACAATGCCGCCGGAGGATACGATTACTCCAGTTATGTGATGGATCCACATAAGCCGTATGTAGAAATCACTGCAGGTATACACAATATCTTCAAGTTACTGCATATAGAATATGTACGCCGGCTGAATTATAATAACCTGCCTACCGCCAATAAATGGGGCATCCGTTTCATGATTCGTACCGTATTCTAAAAAGGTGACCAGGCTCTTAACACCAAATAAAAAGCTGCCAAAATTGCTGGATATAACAAGATTTTTGTAATTTTGTCATATAAAGAAGTCACCCATATGAATAAGACAGAAATCCAAAGCGTAAAACTCAGGTTCGGCATCATCGGAAATACCGAGGGGCTGAACCGTGCCATTGATATAGCTATACAAGTAGCTCCTACCGACCTGTCGGTATTAGTAACCGGTGAAAGCGGTGTAGGTAAGGAAAGTTTTCCTCAAATCATCCATCAGTTCAGCCGCCGTAAACACGGCCCTTACATAGCCGTCAATTGTGGCGCCATCCCCGAAGGAACAATCGATTCCGAATTGTTCGGACACGAAAAAGGAGCCTTTACAGGTGCTATCAGCGACCGTAACGGATACTTTGCCGAAGCAAACGGAGGAACAATTTTTCTTGATGAAGTAGGCGAACTCCCCTTATCGACACAGGCACGCCTTCTCCGGGTACTCGAATCAGGCGAGTACATCAAGGTAGGTTCATCAAAAGTACAAAAAACAGATGTACGCATTGTAGCAGCGACCAATGTCAATTTCACCGATGCCATTGCCGAAGGAAGATTCCGTGAAGACCTTTACTATCGCCTGAACACAGTGCCTATCAAAGTCCCGCCTTTGCGGGAACGTACAGAAGATATTGTCTTGTTGTTCCGGAAATTTTCCTCAGACTTTGGCGAAAAATACCATATGCCCGCCATCCAACTTACGGAAGAAGCCAAGCAGCTTTTGGTTCACTATCCGTGGCCAGGCAATATCCGCCAGCTGAAGAACATCACCGAACAGATATCCATCTTGGAAACCAATCGGGATATCACTCCCGCCATATTGCAGAGCTACCTGCCTCCACAGCCAGAGTCACGCCTGCCTGCCTTATTAGGCATCCATGCATCTGAGAAAAAAGGATTCGAAAGCGAACGCGAAATCCTGTATCAGGTCTTGTTTGACATGCGCCGGGATGTAACCGAACTGAAAAGACTAGTTCATGACATTATGGCCGAACACCCCAGCTATACCGTGTCACAACCCACTGAGGTGCCGGTACACTATCTGCAAAATACAGTAAATGTCATACCCGAATCGCCTGTGGTAGTCAAACCTGTATCTGCAACAGAGCACCCTATCAACGTCACCCCCGTAGAGCCTTCAGAGGTACAAGATACCGAAGAATATGTAAAAGAAAACCTGGCATTGGAAGACGTGGAAAAAGAAATGATCCGCAAAGCTTTGGAGCGACATCATGGCAGACGCAAAAACGCTGCTGCCGACTTGAAAATATCAGAACGTACACTTTACCGAAAAATCAAAGAATATGGACTTGAATAAAAAACGCAGTAAACTTATAGGCATGTGTGCAGTCTTTGCCTGCATACTGACAGCTTGCTCCATCTCGTATAAGTTTAATGGAGCATCTATCAACTACGACAAAGTAAAAACCATTTCATTCGAAAATTTTCCCAACCGTTCGGCAGCCTTTGTCTGGGGTCCGATGGAATCGATGTTCAACACGGCTTTGCAAGACATCTATATGCGGCAAACCCGTTTAAAACAGGCACGTCAGGGAGGCGACCTGGAACTTTCGGGCGAAATAACCAATTACGACGCATATAATAAAGGTGTAGGTTCCGACGGTTATTCTACAATGGCAGAATTGCGCATGACCGTCAATGTGCGTTTTGTCAACAATACCAATCATGCCGAAGACTTTGAACAACAGTTCTCGGCAAGCCGTGAATACGATGCCAGCCAGCAGCTTTCTTCTGTGCAAGAAGGACTGGTGAGTGAAATGATTGATGAGATTGTAGACCAAATATTTAATGCTACTGTGGCTAACTGGTAAAAATGATACAAGAAAACCTACAACAGTGGATTTTACATCCCGAATCGTTATCGGAAGAAAGTCTGGAGCAACTACGCGAACTTTTGTCGCGCTATCCTTACTTTCAGACGGCACGTTTACTTTACCTCAAGAACCTGTATCTGCTACAAAGCCCCGACTTTAAAGCCGAGTTACAGAAAAGCGCACTCTACATTGCCGACCTGAGTGTACTTTTCTACTTCATCGAAGGTGAACGCCTTTCCATCAAACAGCATACGAACGACAAGAAAACACCAGCAAATGCTTCTGATACAGACCGCACCCTCGACCTCATCGACCGTTTCTTATCTGGCACACCCGAATCCTTGGGAAATGACCTGCCCCTTCCTGCAGAAGCCAACATGGACTATGCAACCATACTGCTGAAGGAAGGAACAAAGCCTGAAAAAGTCACTCCAATGAAGGGCCAGGAACTGATAGACCGTTTTATCGAAAATACACAGTCGCACGAAACGCCCGCCGCTCCATCCCTACAGGAAGAAAACGAACCGGATGATGAAGAAGCACAGACAGAAACCGAAAACGATGAAAACTATTTTACCGAAACTTTGGCTAAAATATACGTCAAACAGCACCGTTATGAGAAAGCTCTTGAAATTATCAAGAAATTAAATTTGAAATATCCAAAAAAAAATGCTTACTTTGCAGACCAAATGAGATTTTTGGAAAAATTGATTATTAACGCTAAATCAAAATAAAAGAAAATGTACTTATTATTAGTTGGATTAATCGTACTGGCATCTGTATTAATGTGCTTTGTGGTATTGATACAGAATTCAAAAGGAGGAGGATTGGCTTCCAGCTTTGCTTCTTCCAATCAGATTATGGGTGTAAGAAAAACAACCGATTTCATTGAAAAACTGACATGGGGACTGGCTGTTTTCATGGTAGTTTTAAGTGTTGCAGCTGCTTATGTATTGCCAAGTGCCACTCAAGGTTCGTCTGTAATCATGGATCAGGCTGTTCAGGAACAGAAAACAAATCCGTTAAATGCCCCCGAAGGCTTTGCTGCACCCCAGACCGAACAGGCTACCACACCGGTAGCAACAGACTCAACAGCCCAATAACCTACCCCTCATATTCTTAAAAAACGAGACGCAGATATACATACACAGCAAGGTTTGTCGAGAATTTCCCAAACCGCTGTCCCAATGTATATCTGCATCTTTTTTATCCCCCCGATATTTCCTTAATTTATGCTAAATGCATGCAGTATTCAAACTCTTTCCGTCTTTACTTATTGAATAGTAAAACCACACAAATATGAAAAGATTATTGAAATACGCAATGGGGCTCTGTGCACTGACAATAGGCATGCTTCAAACCTCATGCGATGACGGAGACGGATATTCTGTCGGTGATATTGCCTACGACTGGGTGACCATACATGTAGAGAGTGATGGAATCTATACTTTTACAGGCGACACATGGGGAACCATGTATCCCGCTGCTTCGGGAATATGGGGGTATCAGATAACAGAAGGTACACGCGGACTGTTGGTCTTCAACCCGTTATATGACAATTATTACGGATACGATGTGGGAATCAAGCCAGAACAGCTACGCACTTTCCTGACCAAAACGGTAGAAGACCTGACTAATGAAAACGAGAACGAATATGCCAACGACCCAGCCTATGTACGTGAAGCATGGATAGCAGGAGGATACATGAACATGCTGTTCGATATGAAAATGCCACTGGAGAAAAAGCACCGGGTCAGCCTGATAAGACATGCAGATGAACAAGAGATAGGAGAAGACGGATATATCCATCTGGAATACCGCTACAACACATATGGAGACACGACAGACGTGTTCAATCCCGGAACGGAAGTGGTATGTTATAATCTCAACACACTCCCGATTGACCGTGCCAAAGGCATCAAGATGGAGGTCAACCATGCCGTTTACGGAAAACAAACACTCGTATTCGAAAACATGAATGAACCGACACCCGAACAGGCAAAATCCGTCCAGGCACCTTCATCAGAACAAGATATTTACTAAGAAGCTGTTTTGAATTTCTCCAAAAAGTTTTTCTTGGCTTGATGTATC
>ERZ779645.44-NODE-44-length-69276-cov-3.983719_pt1 | contig 69276 bp, 83 predicted proteins | sample MGYA00511103_ERZ779645 | MGnify/ENA primary metagenome ERZ779645 (study PRJEB29588, sample SAMEA2158521) | human gut metagenome | biome: human gut; feature: human-associated habitat; material: faeces | place: Denmark | collected 2008/2010 ...
CATTGTCCCCCCATTTCTCATCTTTAAATGTAATCTTATGACTATGAGGAGGTATTTGGTCTAGAGTAAGAGTTACTAGGGCTTCTCCTCCCATGTTACCAATGGTATTATAATCCTGATTACTTGGATCATACCCTACTACAAATCTACCCAATAGATTAGGTCTACCAGACATACCATCACAGAATGCCCAACCCTCTGGAGGAGTAGTACCTGAAAACATAGCGATTAATCCAGTGGGAACTGAAGAAGCCGAGTTTTTAATCATTTCTATAAGCTCATTCTTCAGATTAGTAAGATATTCTTGTAGATTAGTTATACCATTAGTCTGGTCATCTTTACCTCCGAATCCTTCCAGTACATGTTCTACTCTTTGAATAGAATGGGTCATGATCCCATTGTAGGCTGAGTTAAAGGGTAGTGGTTGAGGGAAACAACCTCCATAAGGGATGATTGCATAGTTTTCTGACTCCTTCGTATTAGCATCAGTACCAGAACCATATACTCCAATCAGTACCATGGTATTCTTACTATTTCTGTAGGGTTCACAAGCACCCTCTACCTGAGAATTAAGATAGGTATAATTTAATTTCTCATGTGAAGCAGGATTATTCTTTACTATATCCCAAGAGATTTTGTCTTCTGCTAAGGGATAGTAAGGATTCTGTGATTGTTTATACAGAGTATATAAGCTTTCATAAGATGAAGACCAATATGCTACGAAAGTAATAGGGTTTTCAATTGGTTCTGATACTTCTTGATGAACTGCGAATAAGAAGATATCTGAATTAGCCCCTTGAGCACCTTGGATATTATCTACTACTATCTCTTCATCATCAGAGATGAATATATAACCATCCCTAGAAATACATCCGAAGTTTATCTGAGGTGATTCTCCATCTTCAGAATTCTTTACCATATATCTAGCAGTAATTCTATCTGCTACATCATTCTTGAATACCTTACCATTTTCTGCTTTAGCTTGAACTGATAGCTTATTACCAGATACCTTAACTGAGCCGAATCCACAGAATGGGCCAAGAGCAACAGGGGCAGCAATTGCTTCTGCTGCCTCCTTAGATTTAATCAAACCCTCATATTTAAAGTACGTTTTCATGGTTACTATTGTTTTTAGATTGTTTATAATTCCTAGATTGTTCTGACATATCCTTGAAAGCTTCAGATAAGTTATTGAACTTCAAGGTTACTATAGACCAAAGTATCTTCCAGATACTGTATCTCTTTTCTACTCCGTGTAATGTACATATATGACCATAAATAGAATCCACTTCGAATCCATAACATACTACCAATACGGTTATAGATACTACTAGGGGATCTAACCCATAGGGTTCTCCAATAGCCTTACCAAGAACTGCTCCCATTAATAAGTAACATATATAATCTATTATCTTATTAAAAGTTCTTCTTCCAGCTCTGGATTTTCTAATGGGTATGCCCTTTAACTTACTAGCATTCATTCCAAACCAGAAGTCGGCAATTATCAATATGAATGCTAATAGGATCATCCATCGAAGGTCATATAACAATTGAAGACACTCTGTAGCAAAAGCTACCGTAAATCCTTTAGATACTATAGATGTAGTGGATGTTTCAGTATACATGTCGTAATATTGATTTATTCCTGAGGTTTCGGGGTTATTCTCCATGCTGTATTTTCGGGTATATCTATTTCGAAAGTTTTACTGCTAATATCATCAGAGTTCCAAACCAATTCATTTGGTTGTACATCAAAAGCTAAAGTAACTTCAAATGTACACCTTACATCGGTTTTGTTAACAGATTCAAATATATAAGTACCAGGATTAGAAGTTCTAAATTCATAAGGTACTGGATGTGAATCGGCTTGACCCACTAATCTTACATCAGTTATAAAATCCTTATGATTAGAAGAACATACCACAGTGGTATATACTTCTCCTTCTCCTTGCCCACTTAGAGTAGCTCTTTCAGGACTACAACTTATCTTAACTTCAAGATTATAGTCTTTGATTACTAATGTAGCCTTCTTGTCTTTATTACCCTTACCAACAAAGGTATAGGTACCCGCTTTATCTAAAGTAATAACTTCTTCGAATTTATACTCTGCTCCGGTTTCCATAAGTAATACTGAATCATATTCCTCTATTTCGAAAGGCATTACTCGGATAGTAACCGACTTACCTTCAGCAAGTTGATATGATACATTTACCTTCTGGTTATTTGGAGTATTAGCCCAATCCTTTGGAGATATCCAATTAGGATCTGAGGGATTTACTGCTTCGATATAAATATAGGGATCTTCTGGTTTGGTATAACTATATACTGACCAAGTAGTATAAACTGAAGGATCTCCCTTACATACAGCTTTATAACTTCCCGGTTTATTGCATGAATAAGTAGCACTAGCTTTACCATTACCAGATTTATTCAAGGTAATATCGGTTAACTTAGTATTATCACAATAAATACTAACTCCATAATCTATAAGATTATCGGGATCATCAGAGGGAGTTACTGATAAGTAAAGTTCTTGATTTACGGATCCACTTCCCATCTCTAAAGGTAAAGTTTGATATTCTTTAGATAAATGATAAGTGAATTTAGAGATACTGGTATATACGGTAAATATTCCTATACCATCAAAGTTCTCTAAATTATCCTTAGTACAAGCAAACTTATAAACTCCAGTACCAAATATTTGGAAAGTATCCCCAGATTTATACCTAGTATCATCTTTACCAATCAAGTAACATTCCAAACCTTCCTCATCATAATCATCTTCTATAGTTAGTATGGTTTTAGCTAAACTAGTTACATTACTTGATAGCTTGAATTCTTCTGGAGTACATTTAACCTTGTATTTATTAGGTTCTCTAGTAACAACCAGTGAAACTCTTTTTACTGGGTATTCTACAATCTGGAATTCATAAGTACCTGGCTCTTTAAATTTATAAGTTGAACCAGAAGGCTTAACTTCAGTTTCCCCAACCAATTGTATATTAACTGGAGTCTGTTTACCTTCTTGATAAAGAGTAGCTGTAACTGTAGCCGATACCTCCTTATTAGTTGGTGTAATATGCAGTGTAGTTGGATTAACCGATATATTATAGGATTTGACTACTTCCTTTAATTTTACATGAACTTGGGTAACTTTAGTCGGGTCTCCCACACTTCTAAAATAATAAGTCTGATTACCTATAGTGGCATTAAAAATAGTGCCATTTTCATATTTCTTGTAACCCCAAGTATTACCATCTCCAGATACCTGATACCTTAAGTCGGCATTTTGATAATTACTAGAGACTGTAACCTTAATGGGTACAGAGGTTATATACCCAGGCTGAATAGTGTTTATATTTGGGTCTACAAAATCGGCTGTTATCAGATAATTATCATTTATATTAAAACCATAATCAATAGTAGCTCCTACATGATAAGGCTTAAATCTATCGATTATATTTTCTATAGCTTTTCTGAACTCTATAAATTCTCCCGAGTTATTTGAATAGCCATGTCCAGTTATATGGAAGGTTACATTGATACATTGACTACAACCGTAAATGTTATCAAAGTTAGATTTATCATAATACTGATCTTGGTCAAAGTAAGGATGTGTTTTTAACCAACCATCATAACCTGATTTAGCGGGGTCATCAATGGTACAGTTTAACCCATACATTCGGAATAATATTTCAAAGAACTGAGAAGTACCTCGTATCTTTATCAGAGATATAGAATACTTGAGTAAATCTCTTATCTGTTTAATAGTTAAAGCTAAAGCCCCTTTCTTAGGTAAAATCCATTTAGACTTAAGGCTATTTAATTCAGCTTCACTTAACAGACCATTATAATAAGTTTTAAAAGCCCCTTCATCAATATTATTCCACCTTGCAAAAGGTAATTGCCCAAAGCTTTCCCAAAGGTAATTCAAATAAATCTCTGGGCAGGTATCAAAGTCAGTTATTCCTAGTAAACTCTCAATATCTGCGGATATATTATCTTGAAAATAACTTCCACAAATTTCTAGGAACCTTTCTAAGATACCCTTTCCATCTACCTTATAAGTGTCTTGGTCTTTATATTCAAAAGGTAGGAAATCTATAAGTTTCTTAAGGTCTATCATATTAAACAGTTTCGTGAACAGTTAAAGTTAATTGAGAAGATTTCTGGAATACAGGTAAGTTATATCCAGGATCTTCATAATCCATATTAGGTTCTGAGATAGTAATAGAATAACGATATCCCTGTTGATAGCCATTTGCTTGTATGTCCAAAGAGAAAGTGATACCATTATTTTTATCAGTGATGTTTATAGTACTACCTACAGAGCCAGTAGTTTGGAATCCTCCACTTGAAGCTTTTACAGTGTATGAATTGCTTCCAGTAAAGTTTATAAAATAGGTCATGGACCCATTAGCTTTCTCTAATTTAAACTGACCAAGAAGTAATTCCTTGTTACCATATATGGTAACAGGCCAAGGTTTAATATAGAACTTCTTGATATGTAAGTAATCTACCGTAGATAGGTTATCAATCAAAGCATAAATATCTGAGATTCTTACTTTGCCCCCAATCTCGGAGTTCTCAATAGAATAAGCATTGTATAAGGCATTCAGAACTTGAGCTTGGATTTCGTTGGTCTTATAAGATTTCTTACCGGTTACTTCTATCTCTAAGGTTATATCTACTAATCCTGCAGATTTAACTTGAAGCCAAGTAGTTAAGGGGGCTCTCTGTGATAGTTGGGTATAAACCTTGTTTATCATAGCAGAATCAGCTACTCCACCATTATCAGCACTGATATATACTGTAAGCTTTCTTCCACATTCATAATCTACGGCAGCTTTATTTACTCCATCTATTAGCATAGCTAAATCTACGAAGTCCTGTTTGCTTACAGCTACTCCAAGAGTTTTAACACTCAAGGGTATATGTTCTTTTAACATACCAAAGTTCTCATAACTAGAACCTCCTCCTGCAGCATATTGATTACTAGTGGTAGCCTCAGATATAGAAGCTTTTACTATGGCTGGAGTTTGTACAATAGAACCAGCTGGTACATTACCTTGAATACCCGTGGTGATATAGAAGCTTGCTGATGTTACCTTTTGACCTGCAGAAGGTATAGAACCAAAGGTACCATCTCCAAATACTATTACGGCAACTTGGCTAGCATTGACAGTTACCATAAAATGTTTATCTGAAGGTTTAGAATAAGCAAAGGTATCTACTAAAGTCCAAGTAGTTCCATCAATAGATAATTGCATTGTACCATGCTCATAGTATTTACCATCGGGTAATTTACCTATTGTGATTTCGGGTCTACCTTCGGAAGGTATTACTAATCCTGACAACCCAGACTGATTATATTTCTCATGTTGAATCAGGGGTATTTTACAAGTAGTAACATTAGCATACCAAGTTACATCTCTAGCAGAAAGCCAGGAGTTACCGTTAACATCTGTAAAAAGAGTTTCTTTTGGGATAGTTAACCTAGAAGCAATATTACTACCTGTAAGATCGCGGGTTAGGATTACATCTACTGAAGCAGCTACTGCTCCCCTCGGATGATAATCTACCAATAAGCCATGCTTTACTACACTATCATAACGCCGAGCCGTGGATAAGAAAGATTCCCTACCCACGTTATCAATGTAATAATGAAGTACTTCAGCAATAGCTGCAAACAAAGATAGGATAATTATCAGAATATTACCCTCGGAATAATCCGTGATAAGAGTCTGACCATTCTTATCCTTGATAGTAGTAAGAGATTCGATCAGCTTAGCTTTAATCTGTTGAAAGGATCTCTGATAAGGGTTTAGCCATTTATTCGTTATCATATTAGTAAGGTTTTAAAATATTTTCAGACCTATCATAACTAATACCCAATACCTGTTGGCTACCAGTTTGATTAATTACATAATTCATCTCAATGAAAAGTTTGGTACCCTCTAACCTCATATTCAGACTTTTAAAAGTAATCCTAGTTTCATAGGTAGAGATGGCTTTCTTTAAGAAATCCTTTACCAAGAAAGCTAAAGCCTGAGTATTAGGTTCTTCTATACATTCCCATAGCCTAGTACCAAAATCTTCTTGCCTGAATCTTTGACCTATATCATACCAAAGGAGAGCAGATAGGTTATTATGAACAAGTTCAATATCTCCATTTACTGGATACCAACCTTTCTCTCCCTTTTCATTCTCAGTAATCCGTATTGGAAACAAAGGACCAATACCGATAATATTAGTGTATAAGTTATTTGCCATTAGTGTACAAATTTAGAATCCTCATAATCTGTTTTATTAAAAGTAGAAAATGGTTTCGTGACTGGAGTAATAACAGGTCCACTAACTGCAGGTCCCGATTGAATACCAGAGTGGGTATGAGAATTATATTGAGCTTTTAATGATTCTATCTCTGAAACTAATTGGTTTAGTTTCTGGGTTAATTCATTGATATTGATTATACCATCATTATTACCTTGGTTTACTATAACCTTTGAGGCATTCACATAAGCTTGAGCTTTAGAATTTATACTTACTGGGCCTTCAGCATAGATAGTAGCAGACCCATATAGGTACATCTTAAGTGACCCATCTTTATCATTTAACCAGATTCTATTCCCATTGGGTGTAACTATACCCATAGTATCGGGATCATCCAGGATATCAGGTATTTGGTTTTGAGCCCAACCATGATATTCCCATAGAGGTTTACTGGGATCACCATACTCAAAGGTAATATATACTATATCACCATTCTTAGGAGCCATCATTTTAAAACCAGACCCAGTAGATCCATGTTGACCCTTTGAATAAGCCCAGAGTACTATTCCTCCCATTACTTCAGGTATAGCCACTTTTATACGATTCATATGATCGGGGTCTGTGTTATTAACTACCATGGCCCTGTACACTGAATAGTATCTTCCCAAGGATTCTAATCCTTGTTCAGTTATTGTTTTTGCTGATTCATAAGCCATATTATTTGGTTTTAGAAAAGTCTTGGTTCATCTGTTTAATAATGTAATCTATATTGAAATTATACTTTCGATATACATCCTTAGTAGCTTCTACCTTTTTACGTTTAACATTAGTAATGGTAACTACGTCTTCTCCATCTTTACCTGTAGATTGGTATACAGTTCTTTCTACTTCTATGATGCCATCATTACCTTTGGTAGGAGTATTAGCATTCTGTTCCCTATAGATAACCATATCTTGAACAAACTTTCTTTGTTCTTCGGTATTACCATCCAAGGCTTTGAAGGCTTCATATTCTGCCTTAGTAGCATTTATGGTAAAATCAGAAGAATGAGCATCTCCAACTTTATTTTTACCTACATCAGTAGTTCCTTGACTTCTGGCATTATTAGATACCACATCTTGAGTATTAATATTACCAGCAGCAACTTGAAAGCCAGCGGTTCCATTATTCCTAACTAATTCTAAGTCAGTAATATATCCTGTACCAGCATCCATTCTATGAGTACATTTCTTTATATACCAATATCCTGACCACCTTTTACCAACGTTCAAAAGCTGAAGTACCATTGAGGTTTTTAATGAAGGTCTTCCTACTACTTGCATTTGACAGATTAGTTTTTTCTCGGTTATCTTTAAACCTCCATTAGCATTTATCCTCATTGCTCTTTCTCTATTGCCTACTCCTCCAGTTCTATCATATAAGTTAGTAAGAGTTTTCCAAGCGGGTACCTTCAAAAGCTGTTTTACTTTTTTGAATACCTTTACTCTGCTTCGATAATATCCATGATTATCTCCCGGGCCTCTACCAGCTTGGACTGGATTATAAGTTTGAGGATAATAGGATTCTTCATGAAGAGTTAAAGGATAGACAATGATATTTGGATCTTCTTGCATTTTAGCTAGCCCCTCCTGAGTTTTCCTTTTCTCTGCATTCAGTTCAGTCATACTATTCACACGACTAGAAGACTTTAATTCCCCAGAAGAATATGAACGAGGATCTTCCCAAACTTCAGTCCATACCTCGGTGTATTTATTTTTGAATACAAAATTTAAACCCTGGTATACTTGTTTCATTGCAGAAGTAAGGTCCATTCCTCCTGCTACTAGTGCATCAATAGAAGATTTTATATTAGTTAGTTCTCCTTTAGTATAAGCTTCCTCTAGCATTTGAGAAGTAGCATCCCTTAATTCTGTATCGGACATAGACTCTAATCCACCACCTGCATCTAAATAACCAGTACCCTTAGCATCATATTCTTTCTTAGCAGATTCAGTCTTTAGTCTTTGGGCTTGTTTTTTAGAAGCCAATTCTTCATCTAAGGATTTCAATCTATCTTCTTTCCATTTCTCTACCTTACTATCAACATGGGGTTTTAAAACTTCGGGGGATCTATGAAATAATCCTGGGCTTTGCACATCTACTGTAGATAGGGCATCTAACTGTAGTGGGTCATGTAGAATCTCATTCTGTTGGTCATCGATGTAACTTACCTGGATTTGTATTTGCTTATCCTCAGGTTTTATAGTATTACCCACTTGCATCATCTTCTGCTTAGTAGATCTTTGAGTAGTAAAAGATACTCTTAATACTTCTCCGTTTTCAGCTTGGAATATGTAGGTATGATGAGGAGGTTGTTGAAACTTACGATTATGTATGTAAATTACTCCATCCCTACTATCTATATACCAAGGCCCATTACCATAAGCAGCCATCTTAGCTTCTAGTTGAACTAGAACATTGTTACCTATTGTACCTAAGTTAGAATTAAGTACTTCAGCTAAATCGTCTGGCATACCTACTTGACCTATGCCACTAAACTGATTGGCATATAGAATGGTACCCTGTACTTCGGGAGTAACTTCTGTTGGTACCTGTATAACTTCATAAGCTTGATTACTTATTATATTTGCCATTACTCAAACCTTTCTATTATTACTCCAACATTTAATCCGCATCCTGAATCCAAGAATTTAACCATACTATCATCGGTATCCTCAGTGGGTTTATGAGGTGGCATAAACCTAAGATGATTCGTGCCATCAATACATTTGATAGTTATATGGGTACCTGTAGAATCAAAGATACAATCGAAATCTCTTACTTTGATATTTATAGCTGGGCTTGATACAAATGTACCATCACTAAAAATATATCCCCACTGTAAAAAGATATCTCTATTTTCCTGTAAAGCTTCTACATCTACAGTATCTGGATTACCAGTATCAATAGTTATTGTAGCTAAGTTTTCTTTTTCTTCATCATATACATATGACCAGCTACTTATATATGCTCCTAAAGGTATACCAGTAAGAGGATTCATAACTGGTATACCTTGATTATCAAAAATGGCCAGGTAAGGAGTACCTGTGCCTTTATATAATATGGGATTATTTGCTTTAACTTCCATAAGCCGGTATCATTAATACCATTCCACCTTTTAATTCAGTGAACGGATTTATTATGTTATTATACTCAGCAATAATATACCATTTACCAGAATCCCCATAATACCTATAAGCGATATTCTGTAAAGTTTCCCCCTCTTTCAGGGTATGTTGAAAATCGTTAGGAGAAGAGGGTATAAGTAAAGGATAAGATTCTAAAGAATAATCCCCATCACCATAATTCAGAGTAAATCCATTATCGTATGGACTTGCTCCAACTAAATAAGAAGTTATATCCATGGTTACTTGATTTTATCGGTTGTAAAAATACCCACAGTCTTTTCTGCAGCTTTACTTTTAACAATATCCTCATAAGATAAACTATATGAGCTTACTCGTTTGAATATTAATTCTTGAGTAGCAGTAGCAGGATACAGATTTAGATCTTCTCTTATATCTACTGAGCCTCTCATACGTTGTCTAGAAGCATTTCTAAAATTAGAAAGAGAATATGTGGCAGAAGTAAGTATATAATAATGACCTTCAAAAGTATCAGAATTTCCCCACTGAATCTGTAAGATTGGAGGAGCTGCTTGATAGGCATTGGATTTACTCCAGGATTCTAATAGCCTACATTTAGTTAATACTTCAGCAGGATTATCCGGATCATCACAGTACCAAGATACATTGAATTGTACAATATCTTCTGAACCAGTATAATGATACATAGGAGTATTTCTACCCATAGACTTAATGGTAGCCCAAGTTGTTTCTCCTCTAAAGTCAAAGCTCAGAGGTCTATTCTGTAAAACAATATATTGGTATGGGCTAACATTAGTATTATATATGATTACCTGATTCAGTTTTCTTATATCTTGGCTTACTCCATAAAGTTTATGGTTTTCTACTACAGCCCTACCTTGAGCAGGATCATCTCTGTCAATCTTAAGATTTCCATGCTGAAGTTGTAATCTCCTAATGCTTTGAAGAGAACTGTTAAGTACTGGGTTCTTAGAAGATCTTTCTCTTTCTCCCAAAGCTCCATTAGGATTAAACAATTTACCTCTAGGAGCAGTATCCTTAGGTAAACCTGAAGTTAATCGGTTAAGGTGTATCTTAGCTCTCCATAATTTATTTATGGGACCGGTAAGTACTCCAGCAGTATCTTGGGTAAGATTATTATATTTCTTAACAACCTTACCTGCTAGTTTTCCTAATATTCTTGCCATAATTTAAGGTATTAATCCAATTTGAGTAGCATAATTAACTCCTAAAGTTTCACCTGGAGCTACAGAACCAACAGGAGCTCCATCAATAGTAATGTTAACAGTACCATTAGGTTTATCATTCAGTAAAGCTGCCCTGATAGCTCTTGCCATTTTCTCGGTTAAATATTCATCACTAGTTAGAGTTTCCTTTGATAGATTAGAATCAGTGTTCTTGTTTAAGGAATCTATTAACCTGGGTAAATAATCTGCTACAAGAGGTAATGCTATACCAATGGCCATTCCCAAAGGACCTCCCAAGAATCCAGCCAATCTACCGAATATGCCTTTCATACCTAACCTAGCTACTGCAGGTCCGGCAGTAGGAGTAGGCGGTTTAGTAGTACCTCCCCCAAGTCCTCCCAATGTTGGCCCGGGTATTCCAAACTTCCTAATACGTTTACCATCTGGCCCATACCAACCTCCTCTAGGTCCAGCAGTCCAACCGAATGCCATTGCCTTTTGAAGGTAATACTGTTCCCTCATAATCTGAGTGATATGTATTAATCGGGTCTCCAATACTGCAGCTGCAGCTGCAGACTTACTAACTCCACTTGCTGTAGCCTGAGATTGAGTATTAGTTTGTTGCATATAAGTAGAAAGCATTCTACCAGTAGCAGCTAGATACCTATAGCCATTTACTACTAAAGCCGTAATTGAACCCCAAGCTAATGCTTTAACTACTATCTGACCTCCTATAGTACCAGCTATTCCTTGTACCCATTGGGATATCTTAGTGAATACAGTTAATATAGGATTAAAGACGTCGGCTAAAGTTGACCCTATATTTACTACTAAGTTTTCAAAGTTAGATTTGAAAGCTTCAATGATACCCTGTGGAGTCTTTAATCTTTCCTCAGTAACCTGTTCTACTATGCCCGAGTTCTTATCATATTGTTCTAAGATCTTAGTCATCTTATCAGAACCAGCCATCATATTTCGAATCTGATTAGAGATATCACGAGTACCTCGAACTCCGAAGATATTATAGAAAGCTTTAGTTCTTTCCAGAAGGGGTTTATTCATAAGAGCTTCTCCAAACTTACGATATACCTTATCTAATCGAATAAGATTACCCTCGGCATCAAAGAAATCTTGTGGACTTAAACCTAAGCTAGTTAATGCACTAAACCCTTTCTTTTTCTGGTCGGCTAAAGAAAGTTGCAAATAACGAATCATATTTGCTAATGCAGTACCAGCTGATGAACCCTGAATACCCATATCTCCCAATACACCAATAGCTGCAGCAGTCTGTCTTAAATCGTATCCTGCATTAGCCATGTCAGCTCCAGCATAGGTAATGGCTTGAGCCAAATCGGTAAGAGACATATTAGCGTTAGTTACAGCCGTATATAAATCATCTGTAACCTTAGTAGCTTGTTGAGAAGGTATAACATACATTGACATGATATTAGTCATCAAGTCAGCTACACCTCCTTTACCTCCAAAGGGTTGACCAAGGATAGATGCTAACTTAGCAGCAGGCCCAGTCATATCCTTTATCTGTTCTACTGTATTACCTGCCATTGCTAAATATCTTTGACCTGAAGCAATATCTGCAGCAGTCAAGGGAGTAACAGCATTGACTGATTGGGCTAACTGCATCAATTCTGTTTGTTGCTCAGCTGTAGCTCCTGCAATCTTTGAGGCCATGAATATAGTATCTTGTACCTTGGCCGAATACTGATAAGCTTCTGCCATGCCCCCAAGGAATTTCATACTGTTTTGTACAGCATTACCTGCACTCATCTGAATAGCCCTGTTCCAGTCATTCATATCATTCATCATATTGTTGAATGATTGTGAAATTTTACCGGTTTCAGAGCTAAACTTATCTCGGAGTACCATTGATACCCCGACTTCTACTAAACTTTTTGTATCTCCTATCATGTTGACATTTTCTTCTTCATTTGTTTATAATAATTCTCAGCTATGAGTAGGAATTTCTTTCTTTTACGAACGGGTAGACACAAAAAGGTGAGATAGTCTAAGACTATCTCAGCCCGAGTAATGTATATGTAATCTTCCTCTAAATTATATCTCCCGTCAAGTAGAAAAAATCAGGAGCAGCCATAATTGGGTAATCCATCATGTTCCCAGTTTCTGGATTTTCGATTTGAGTATATCCATGGAAGATTGGGTCTACTGTATTTACCAACCGATGAATTTCTGCCATATCCCTTGATGAGAATAGAGAGAAGTTTTCTACTTTCTCAAATTTATCATCTACCTTTAACTTAAGGTTACGAAGAAGAAGAGTAGAGTGTCGAGTAAGTTTACTTGGTGAAAGCTGAACCATCTGAGACTCTTTTTCTCCATCCATCAATTCGAATTGGATTACCTTACCTGAGTTCAATTCCTCTGTATATTGCATAAGAGTAAATCCATCTTCTCCTTTTCTTCCCGGGTAGTAAGGAATGGCATTGGGTTTTTCTTCCATTTCTTGTTCTGTAGGAAGTACTGCATAATCGAAAAGAAATTCTCTCAAGTCCTGAGAGTAAGTTACAGAATCCTTGTTATCCCATTTATAAGTAAATTCTACTTCCTCTCCCAAAGAGAAGATTCGAGAATTAAATAGGATACAGTATCTATCCAGCAAGGGTAACTTAAGAGCATCCTCTATGGTTAATCTACCTGACTTAGTAGCATTCGTTTTAACTACTATTGCTGAAATATACTTGGTAAGATTCATAAGATTCTTTGAATCTACCGGGTTGGTGATAATTTCTTCATCTTCACCATTCTGCTCTCTGATTTCAAAAAGTCTACCAGAAGGAGCAGTGAATACTAAGGTTCTTAGTGTCATATCCATTTTATCTAATTTTTAAAAGTTCATAATTTCATAGTAACGGTAAGTATCAACAAGAAAGGGGTGAAACTCCTTATCTAGGAATCCCACCCCTCCACCTAAAACTCTAGTAAGAAAATGACTAAGAGAGTTAATACTTATCGCAAGTACCGACAGAAAATTCTATATTTTCTATTGTGTTTTCTGAAGCCATACGATCTAAGTCAAGGCCAGTTACTTTACAAGGCCAAACTTCTTCAAGCAGCCAAGTATTTAGGACAGATACTCCATCTTCTGCAAGTTCATTTACAATGGCAGTTTCCCAATATTCACTAGGAACTAACCCACCTCCAGCTATCATATCTTGGCAGGAATATAGCCAATCTTGAAGCCAGGTATCTGAACCAGCAGTAGTTAAAAGTTTCTCTACTACCAGATTACCTACGGTAACTCTACCAGCAGTTTTTACATCCCTGTTTACATCTCCATGAGCAACCTGGTCAATCTCAATATCCGGAAGTTGGCAAGTCTGGAATAGATACGTATTGATAGGATGTTTTGGGAAAGAGATGCTCCATAGGAATTTCTTTCTAGGATTCTTTACTTTTGCTCCCATGTTTTATGATTTTAATGTTATTCGTTTTCTGAAATATTAACTGATTTAGAAGCTGCATCGATTACAATGTTAATTGTAATTTCTTGCATAGGAACAATATCTTTGTACTTCAGGATTACTTTATATTTACCCTGACGGACATCAGCTTCATTATTTACAGAGAGTTCTGAATAAGAGCCAGCATCCTGGTCACCCATCCATGTATACTCTGACATAGCATTTTCATCTACCAGATTATCTAGGATTGGTTTTACCTCAAGATAAATATTCTTCCAAGTACCCCAGATATTGGGCTCTTCCAAATACTTATTCAATATAGGACGAAGAGTCTTCTTCAAGTACAAATTCAACCTTACAATTGAAAGGAATCTTTCTGAATCTTGTTTTACTTGAGAAGAGAAGCAATGCCATAACATGGTTTGTTTACCAGAAGACGGAGTATCTTTGATTACAATCATGTTGGCATACATCTGAGCCAATTCATTTAGTTCATTATAACGAGAATCACTACCATAGTTAGGACTTACTGGGCCCTGACCATCATAGATTACTCCACGGTTCATACCGGCAAATGACTTCCAAGGTCCATAGTTAGAAGCAGAAGTATCACCCAAACCGAAGATGGTACCCAATACATCTGAATTAGTAAGCAATCCGAATTCATTGTAGTACTTGATACCACCTGCAAAATAGGCCGCATACCTAGAGTTACCGATACTACCCAAACAGTTATTAATCCAAGTGATAATGCTCTGCTTATTTCTAGGCTGAGTTCCCTCAGAATAATGGGTAGTATATTTAGGTACTTCGATGTAATAGGTATATTCTTGCAATTCAGCACACATATCTTTAGCAGCCTTATGTACTTTTAAAACATCTTGATCTGTTTTCAGATGTTGATGAATATGAGAACAAGCTAGCTGATAAACATCTGTATAATCTTTTACCAAATCCAGAGAAGCAATCCATTCATCTGCAGTTGGGTCAGCACCAGCAGTACCCAGTGTACCATTGAACATAGTCTCAATAGTGGTTGCTTCTTTACCTCCAACTTGGATAGTTAGTGGATTCTCAGTTTGGTCAATTGAAGTCTGAAGCCAAGCTACCAGGTTTTCGAAAGACTTAATCTTATCGGTAGTGGTTACCATCTTAGGTTCCAGGTATGCAGAATTACTAGCAAAGTTGCTTAAAGCCAGGTAATCTACAGAAGTTTTATTCTGAGCATCCTTAGTTTTATAAGTAATTACCGGACCTGATTCCAGGATAGAACCATTGGCATCATATATGTTATAGAAGATGGTATTCACTGATTTAGAAAAACCTACTTTAAAGGTTTCTCCAGAACCAATAGGATCACCATACCCTTTAGTTACCAAACCAAAGCTTACATTAGTACCTCCAGAAGTAAATTTCATTACTTCAGAAGCTTGAACTTCTCCAGGTATAGCAGAAGCTAATTCAATCTCATCTTCTTCTAATACTCTAGAGTCTTCTGCTTTAGTAATGGTACCCTTTTTAGCACCTGCTCCCAATACACGAATAATTCTTAGCTTAGAACCTCCTACTAAAGCTTTCTCTATGTTAGATACAGAACCATCAGGTACAATCTCTTTACCAAATATTCTTTGGAATTGAGAGAAAGAAGTGATTAATTCTGAAGGATCATCATAGGGACCTTTTTCAGTTCTAGCCAAGAAACATGATACTCCTAAAAGAGGAGTAGTCTGTTGAACATTGTTGTTCTCGAATTTAAAAACAACGCTTGGTGATTTTGACATATCCTTGTGTTTTATAGGTTATACATTAATTTAATTAATACCAGTAAGTATCGTTACCTTACTGGTATTATTAGAAAATTAATCCTCTTTATTCTTAAATAAACCTCCGATAGCCTTAATCACATCATAGAAACCACATCCTGATAAACCAGCAGCTAATCCATAAATTAATACCTGGTAGAAAGGATAGTTTTCCAATAATGGTGTAAGTTGTAATCCCCAAGCTATAAGACATACAAGAATACCTACTAAGGCAGATATACCAATCTTAGCAAGTTTGTTGTCTTTGATAGCTGGGATTACCTTTAGTATCTGAGTAACCAAAGATGATACCAAAGTTACTATACCCGTAAAGGTACCCAGATTGATTACGAACTCTGAACCAGTTGAAGGTTCTACTTCTGCAGCAAACAATGACACTGGTAAAATGAGTGCCATCAGCATAAACACTAACTTTTTCATTTTAGTAAATTTTTGAGTTAAACATGTATATTGAGATTGAGCATCTCCTCGTCCTTTTGGTATTCTGGTCCTAGTAAAAGACTTATATCTTTTATAGGTATTAGATCCCCCATTTCTACCAGTTTTTCTGGTATAATACCATCCTTACATACATATTGGTATACCTTTTCCAATAATCCATGGGATTCATCTGGATGGTCATAGAAATTACCAATCTCTATAAACAGATTCCCAGTAGGAGCTATCCTACCTTTATCCCATTCTTCTAAATTATTGAAGTAAGGTCTTATATATCCCCTAGTGGGTAATGCTTCATGAAGAATAGAGTGAAGTAATCTCATATCATTCTGAGTAGTTGCTACCAGATGAATATCGATAGTGATATCCTTGGTTTCATACGGGAACTCTGACATCTGATAATTGCCTGCCTCTAATTTATCTCCAATGATATATTTCTCTACTCCAATATCTCCAGGATAATAAGCAGTGCTTTCTATAGTTATCCTTGGACAAGTTTTAGGACCTCTTACCTGGTTATTACCTATACCAAATAAGTAAATGAACTTATCTATTGCTTCCTTATCTTCTTGGAATCTCTTTTCATTCTCTTGTGATAAAGGTAAATAATCCTCAGGATTAAGTCCCATCTTCTTTTCTAAGAGAACATTCAATAAGCATATATAGAAGGTTCTCTCTACTATCTCTTGTGAATTTACCATAATTACCTCCTATCTTATTTTCATTACATAAGCCAATACATAATATGGTGGTCTATTCTCATGAGGACTACCTCCTCCGGTTACTTGAGTATCTGCTGTATAACCTGATTCAGGCATAGTATGGTTAGGGAATGGTCTCTTATTAGCATTGTCCCCCCATTTCTCATCTTTAAATGTAATCTTATGACTATGTGGTGGTATTTGATCTAAAGTAAGAGTTACTAGGGCCTGCCCACCAGTATTACCAATACGTTCGTATTCATAATTTCTTGGATCATATCCTACTACAAATCTACCTCTTAAGTCTGGAACACTTATATAACCAGCTTTAGTAGAAGCAGTATTATACTTATCTCCAATAGCTTTATATAATTCTGGGTATTCTGCTATACTTACTTGACTTCCATCACAAAGTACATAACCTTCAGGAACTCCAGAACCAGACCATAATTGGATAAGACCAATATCCCCGTTCTCTTTTTTACCCTGTCTACAAGTTACAACTACAGTTTTACCTGATTCATCCTGTATGAAAATTACTTGGCCAAGTTTATCATTATAAGTATTATCGTTTAAGCTCATGATAAGAGTAGTACCAGAGCCAGATACATCTCCCGAGTTTTCCCTAGTATAATTTACATTAACTGGATCACCAACTTTCTTTCCATTGATTACCATTTGTTTAGTAGATACAATAGTAACCTCTTTACTTTCTCCTGTAGGCTCAAAGTATAATTCAGTGGGTGAAACTCTGAAAGTGTATTCATAATTGCCTTCCCCTTTCTTGTGGATAAGCTTTACTTCTTTAGTTGACCCATCTACAGCTTCTACTGTTAAGATCTGAACTATATCTTTGTCCGTAGCATTCTTTTCTTCTGGTGTTACCGTTATAACAGTCCTACCTGAACCTTGATTTTTACTTATTGTAAATCCCATTATCTATATTTCCTTATTTCTTTATTTCTATATTTCCTTATTTCTTTACGAAGTTCTCTTACTATAGTTTCCTTCAGAACCTTCTTACCACCAACTTGTTCGAAAGCTGGTGCCCATAGAGGTCTTGGAGGTAAATTACCACCTCTAGAACCATACTCTAACATGATAGCTACTTGGTTCAATGTTCTTTTACTAGTCCTATCACCCTTTCTGGTTTTCTTAAGGTTAGTAGGTATACCTACGTAAGTTCGATTCTTCTGTTTTACTATTTGTACTGATCTCAAATACTGACCCGTATAATTCAAAAGGGTATGCTCTCCATATCGTTTAATAGTATTAGCAGAGTGAGGATCCCAATAGGTTCCTCTTGGGGGAGTACCTGTTCTTAGGCATTTTTTCACAAGTCTGAGAAGTTGATTGCCAAATTTCTCAGTAGCTCTATCATAGGCATTTCTCATGATAGATGGAGTTTCGGCAATCAACTTCTCAGCTCTAGCCTGTTCTTTTGGGTCAGTATATATCTGTAAGTCTCCCAAGGGAGTACTTATAGTTATGTTTACTGACTTACTTGCCATCTGGATTTTCCTTCGGTTTATTCAAGCCAAGTGAATCCATCATAAGGTTTATGGCTTGCTGTTGTGATTGTAATACTGATACTACATCTTTCCTGAATGAAGCGAATTCTTCATTGAATTGACTACCATTAGTGGGCTCCTTGTTTTCAAACATAGCAAGGATATTATCGCATTCCTTTATTATGTTCTCGTATTTACCTACATTATTAATAATACCAAGAGCCTGTGACCTTTGCAATGATACTTCGTTTACAATATTACTTCCAATTAGAGTGTAGTACACATTGTTATAAATGCCTTCATTCCCATCTGAAGGTAAATATACGGTTACTGTACCAATGGAATCTTGAAGAACAATTTCTATAAGATTAGAAAAGCCATCACCATTTTCATTAGCTCTGGGTTTACTTTCTCCTACCTTTACTACTTTAGCTCGGTCAAAGATTGGGTACATTGATCTTCTGTCTCTTTCTAGAGTAAAGACTGAATCTCCTCTTTGTAATGATTTAAATTTCATTTCTTCCATACTGCATTATTTTTATTGATTAGACTTAATCCCATTTGAACCATACTGGGATTCTGTTTCATAAATTCTACTAGGTTCAAGAAATTATAGTATCCATAGATATCTATCAGTCTTTGTGCTTCATCGGCTACTCTCTTTGCTACCTCTAAATTAGGAGCCGGTAGTTGCATTTGGAGAGTAAAGGTTTGTAGTTTATTATCTTCTTCCATGTTTCTTACTAGATTAAAACGAAAAAAGGGAAATACCCGCTACAGGTACCTCCCTTTTCCCTAATCAACTTTAATAGAAATTATGCAGTTTTATTACCTAAAGCCTGTACTACCGAGTTAATAATGTTCTGATCTCTTTGAGCATCAACTACTCGATTCAGTCTAGCAATTTCTTGGTCTTTTGCAGTGTTCTCAATCAAGCACTTAATCTCTTGCTGGCCTTTCATTACCTCGCAATGATTACGATCCGCAACCACTACAGTACCTTCACCAGATTTAACTTCCATAATGATTTAGTTTTAAAGTTAATAATTAAATTTATCTATCAATAAATGTACTAGTGTTGTGTTTAGGATTAAATTGTCTAGGTGGGCCAAGAAACATCCCAATGATGGGTATTATTCCCCTCTTCAATCCTAAAGTTACCAATTAATAACCATAAACCTCTTACAGAATTATAGGCCCATACATAAACATTATCTCCAACCCCTCTATCCTTAGTAGGACTTTGAAGAGAATTCACACTTATTTTACCTTCTACTGAGTCTACTATAATACCCTCACGTATTAAGCTCATATCATACATAAAGTCAGAAGTATGAGGCATATTAGACGTATCAAATAATCCCCACGTATCTTGATCATTACCATTTGAAATATTTAAACTTAATTCCAATCTGAAATTCTTTATTTTTGCTTCTTGAAGAATTCTGAAAATTACTGTTTTTCCAGATGACTTTTGTCTAATAGTATTTGCCCCAGTTTTTATAGAAGAGCTTAAATTCTGGGCTATATTGGCATTAAATTTAAAGGGGGATTGCTTATCTTGTGGTAGTACTATACCTATGCCTAAGGTCTCTATATCTGTATGTATTAATTCCATCTCGTCTATAGATAGTGGACTACCCTTGTGAATAGAGATAAGATTAAATACATGTTTATTTGCCAATCCATTTGAGGGAGCTAAGAATGTGAAATCGGCGTAATACCCATTACCATCTGGGTCAGTAATATAAAACTCATAGTCCTCTCCTGCTTCTTGAATTATTGTCAGAGTACAAGTTTTACCAGATTCTCCCTGAGTAAAGGTAATAATTCCTGTTCTAGATGAACTACTATTATTAGTAGCTACCTTAAATGTAGCCTCGGCACCTGAACCAGATATAGTAATCCAATCCACATTAGAAGATAAAGCCCAATTAAGGAATTGATTACCATTCTTCCTAGAATATACTCTTACAGGTCTATTGTATGATGAACCTGAACCAGGCCAACCAGAATAAGTAAGAGAAGTACTCAAAGAATCCCCCGAGTTTTCTCTAATACCAAACTCATAAGTTGAAGCACTCTGTTGTACAGTTTGTACTAACTCTCTATCTAAGCCATTAGGTTGATTAGCTCTGATTGTAAGAGTTCTGCTTGCAGGCTTTGAATGCTCAGGTATGGTAATAGTTACTTTAAAGTAATAACCACTCACATTAGTAATAGTTTCGGTTACTCCGGATGGCAAAATAAGAGTAGGTTTAATAGCTTCGGTAGAACTTAAAGAACCGTTAACATATCTAGACCTATAACTTTTTATATAAAAAGAAATATTACCTCCTTTACCTTCAACAGTACCAATGGATAAAGTACTAATTTTATAACCACTATTCTGTTGAGTACTATGTTCAAATACTATACCGCTACTAGGATAAGTTACCTCAGCCGAATTCTGTGTAATGGTTAAATATACAGGAGTTGCCGTATCATAAGTAAACTTAATCTTAAAAGTTCTAGGTGATGAGTTAGGATTTGGTGCTACATTAATACTACATCCACTAGAACTTTTATCAGAGATGGTAATATCAGATGAAGTTCCCTCAACTACTTCAGCCGAAGTATAAGTAGCTCTAATGTTTTCTACATAAGTTCCGTTTATATATTTATCATAATTGGCATTTACTGTCAATCTAAATCCTGAACCAGTTCCAGGTACATTTTTAGTAGTTGGGTCTATAGATAGGTGATCTACATAAGTTACTTGACCTCCTTCCTGAGAAATTGAGATAGTCTGGTCTGTAGCAGTTGGGAAATCGAAAGTAACCGTAAAATTTCTAGCAGAACCACTATTACTTGGGATAGAAATACTATTACCACTAATAGAAGCCGGACTAGAAACTCTTACGGTAGCAGTTTCTGATTCTGTATAACTACTACCTTGACCATTCCAAGTATAAGTTCTACTTGCACTCTTAGCAGTTACATTAGATTGACCTCCACTGTAACTGAAAGAAGTTTTATCTACTCTACAGTTATAACTCCATGAAGAATAAACTTTTCTACCTGCTGCCTGAGTAAATGTTGCCGATAGGGTTTTACCCGAATACTTCTGAATCCAAGTTACAGTGATTGATTTACTATTAGTAGATGTATTGTTGGGTACTATTCTACTACCTTCATTACCGTCGTAATATGTAGTATACCAAGAACCTTCCGAAGTTTTAGTGACATCATTCACCAAACTTTGAGAAATAGTAGTATTAACACCGTTTACTTGCTTAACTCGATGAGAAGTATATGAACCAAATGGGTATGTACCTCCAGTAGCTGGAGCATTAAAAGAAGGATTACCATTCGGATCCCACTGGAATGTATAAATCCATTGCTCGGCATTGATATCCTCTAACTTGACACATTCATTGTTACCGTAGCTAGCAGCATTACTAATTACAATAACCTTGTCAACATTGGAGTCCTTACCATTATTGAGTGCTAACAACTCAGCCTTGGTAGGGCACTCATTAGAGGTCTTACCAAGGCCGGTCTTATTCAGAATAGCACTCCAAGTTGCTATTTCTGCCATATTACTTATTGTTTAATTGTTTCTTAAAGTCTTCGAATTCTTTTCTCAATAACTTAACTCCTTCGAGAGCCATGACACTGAGCATTTCATATTCTACTACTTTTACTTTTACATATTCCTGACCATCTTCTCCGACGAAAGTTTCGAATCTAGATTGGTTAGGTACTTGAGAAGCAGGTATAGTATTCTCTGATACCAACAGAGGTTCAATTTCCTCTAAGCTCTGAGCAATAGTTCCCACTTGGTATTTACCATTCATCTTGAAGTGAACTGTAGGTATATTGCAGATTTGGTCCAGAGTATGGTTCAAATTCTCTACTTGAGATTTTAATCTACCATCTGATTCCTTCCAGAAACCAGAAGCTGCAGTAGTTTTAGCAAATACTACTTGGTCTGTAGTAGCCAATCCTAATTGAGCTCTAGTTACATTATGAGGATTATCTCTTCTGTTTGCATGGGTATTTAAGTCGGTCTGAGCTTTTGTACCTGCAGCCTTAGCATCTGCAATAGCAGCAGCCTGAGCAGTAGATACTGGCATACCTGCTGGAGCTAAGTTCTGTACATTACCTAAACCTATCTGAGCTTTGGTTACATTGTGAGGGTTACTCTTATTGCCAATATGAGCATCTAAGCTTTCCTTAATTACTTTGTCAGAATCCTGGATTAATTTCTCTAATGCAGTTTTAGCAGCATCAGTATAAGCCTTAGCTTCATTCAGGGCATTGGTAATATCTCCATTCAGACCAGAGTTAAGTTTATTGAACATCTCCCGAGTCAATACTCCAGCTCGATTAGCATTAGCAGCTAAAATTTCTAATGTCTGTGTAGTAGCTTCACCATATACTCCATCAGCTTTAGTAGATTTACTAATCTGTACCCAAACTTTATCCGTATCCTGAACTACTCCTTTACCAGAAATTATAATAGTACCCGGGATAGAATCAAACAGTTTCTTATCTGCTGCAGTTTGTACACCTGCTAAGTCTTTGGTAGCAGCTGGGATAGGTTGATTATGAGTAATTACCATTGCAGTATTACCAAAATCTGAACACTCGAAATTTAATCTAACTTCAGTAGCATTTCTAGTCCAAGCTCCGTTATCCTTAATATGAGAATAAAGCTTTAGATTATTATTCAGAGATTTTCTCCAATCATCTAAAGCTTTACCCTTACCTCCATCATAAGCAGTACCAGTAACTTCTCCAAGTATCAGTGAAGAAGTATTACTATCTACAAACTGAGTACCTGACCAACGGAATTGATAAGAGGGTTCATCCTGGGTAATATTCAAATATATCTTACCTGATTCTCCAGTAATAGGATTAGCATGATCTGGGTCAGAATATAATTTAATATTGCTCAGCTTTCCAGTTTCACTGACATCATAAGTAGCATAAGCTTCGATAACATCATCAACATAAGAAGGCAATTGACTAGAAGGTACTAAGCCATTACCATCCAAAGAAGCAAATCCATTAGCCTTACCCTTAGTTGCTACAAAATCATCATGTTTCTTTTCTAAGTTATTGATATTAGTTTGTAACTTATTCTCAAGAGCAGTATCTGCAGCAGCTCTGGCTTCTTCTTCTTCCTGAATCTTTTGCATCTGAACCTGGTCGTATTCAGCACGAGCATCTGCCTCTTCTTTGATAGCCTGAGTAAATTTAGTGTCCAATGCCTGGTCAGCTGCTTTTCTATCCTTGATTTCTTGAGCAAGGGAAGCTTCGGAAGAATTCTTCAAGGCTTCAATGGCATCTTTTCTGTCTTGGATTTCCTTAGCAATCTGCTGGGGTAAAGTTTCATCCAACTTAACCTTATCAGCAGCAGTCATAGTACCAGCTTTAGTAGTTGAGGCTACTGGTAAATTAAAAGTGGTATTATCATCTTTATATATACCTTCGTTTACAGTTTTTCGGTTTACTGATACTGTAACTTTATTAGCATCTGAAGTTGCTCCTTCTCCAACTACTACAGTCTGAGGAATAGAGTTAAATAACTTCTTATCTGCTGCAGTTTGTACACCGGCTTTCTCAACAGTAGAAGCGGGGATATCTACAGTGAAATCATTAGATTTCTGTATACCTTCATCGGAGTTATATGTACTTCTACTTATATTAGTAGTAACTACATCAGCCTTAGGAGTATAACTAGCTCCAGTGATATAATCATTGGGCATAGAATTCCATCTCTTCTTATCGGCAGCTGATTGAAGACCGGCTTTAGCATCTGTAGAAGCAGGGATAGCAAACTTACGAGGCATAGGTTCTCCATAGAGATTACCTTCTCCTTTTACAGAACTCTTAAAGTTTACTTCAGCAGAAGTACCATTGATAACCAAGTTCGGATCAATTTCCGTAACCATAGTTAAGGGTAAAGCATTTGAAGTAGCTTCTTCTTTCTGAAGACGTTCATCTAAGCCGTTAGTGATACCATTAAATTTATTCTCAAGTGCGGTATCAGCGGCTTTTCTATCTTCGATTTCTTTATCTATACGTTTACCCAGAGCATTATCAGCAGCAATTCTTGCAGCCTCTTCAGCATCAATATTATCCTGGAGAACTTTATCGGCAGCAATACGCTCATTACGTTCTGTAGTAAGGTCCTGAGTATTCTTGTCTACTTTAGCTTCAATACGAATATCCTCAGCCTTTCTAGCCTCAATTTCCGTATTCAATAGTTCCTTGATTTCAAGATAACCAGTATTCTGATTACTTTGTAATCCCTGAATTAATTCTAAGTTACGTTGAATATTAGCAGTATTCTTAGCAATTAATTCATCCTGAGCCTGAGCCTTTGTTAATAATTCAGAACGAGTTTCTGTTACGAAAGTTCTCAGTTCACTTACTGTAGCATTAAGAGTAGTACTTAATTCAGTAAACTTCTGAGTAACTTGTTCATCAGCTGCAGTTCTATCGGAGATTTCCTTATCTATAATACCTTTAAGTTCAGTCAGCTTATTAGTAATTGTAGTTGCAAAGTTAGGATCATCTCCCAATGCTTTTGCAATCTCTTCTAGTGTATCTAATACTCCAGGAGCAGAACCAATAACCTTTTGGATTGCAGCTTCTACTTGTTCGGCATTCTGATAGTTAGAATCGTTTTCCAACTGAGATACCTTAGTAATGTAGTTAGCAAATTCCTGGATATTATCTAACTTAGCTTTTAATAAGTCGGTAAAGTCATTTGAAGAAAGCTCTTTGCCATCTACTTTATCAACCTTTCGGTCATTCAAGTTTTCAACAGCCTGAACTCTATCTGATACTTCCTGAGTAATCTTATTCTCTAACAGAGTGTCTGCCTGAGTACGATTAAGGGTTTCGGTATCAATATTATTCTGAAGCTTGGTATCTTCTTGTAGTCTACTTTGAGCCTCATCATTGATATCTTTAGATATAGCTACCAAATCATCTTTGTGATTTTCCATAGCTGTAGTCAGAGAATCCTTAAGAGCTTGTTCAGCAGCCTTAGCTCTTTCTACTTCAGTTTGAATAGCAGTAGTGTTATTAGTTATTTTCTCCCTGAGCTCATCTAAAGAACCGGTTACTCCACTATTGAGGCTATCTATTCTGGTGCTTAAAGCATCATCACCTGCCTTACGATCTTTAATCTCCTGGTCAATTCGAGCATTGATTTTCTCATCTTCATTTGCCCGGGCAGCAGATTCAGTATTCATTAAGCCAGTGAACTTATTATCTAATAAAGTATCTGCTGAAGTTCTATCAGAGATCTCCTTATCGATATTCTGCTGTAAAACAGTATCACCAGCTTCTCTCTTTGAAACCTCAGTGTTCAAGTCGATATTTACCTTATCTACCTGAGACTTAAGATTAGTATCAGCATTGGCTCTTGCTTCAGCTTCTGCATTAACCATGCCTTTTAATTCAGCATAATCTTCAGCTTCCTTAGTAATCTGGTCATTTAATCTGTCAGTATTACGTTGGATATTTGCCTTGTTAGCATTTACTTCTGTTTGCAAAGCATCTATCTTAGCCTGAAGTTCATTTTTAACGGTATTTACCGCATCCTGAATAGATAAAGCCAATTCTTGTATCTTGGTAGCATTAGCAGTTACTCGAGTATCTAATGCAGCATCAGCAGCCTTACGATCCGTTTCTTCCTTAGTGATAGCAGCTTGTAATGCAGCATCGGCATCTTTTCTATCTTGGATTTCCTTATTCAGACTAGCTTGAATACCGTCAGTGTTACCAGTAATTTTATCTACTTCGTTATCAACGTATTCTTTCAACTTAGCCTCAAGAGCAGTATCAGCTTCCTTACGGTCAGAAACTTCCTTATCTACATTAGCCTGTACCTGGGCATCAGCTTCTGTACGATTAGTAATTTCTTGATTCAACTGTTCGGTAATAGCTGCCAATTTCTTGGTAATTGTAGTTGCAAAGTTTGGGTCATTACCCAAAGCATCTGCAATCTCCTTCAAAGTATCAAGAACCTCTGGAGCTTCCCCAATAATCTTTTCAATAGCTGCCTGAAGATCTGCTTCAGTTTGATAACCAGCATCATTGATAAGCTGAGATACTTTTGTGATATAATTAGCATGTTCTTCAATGCCATCCAATTTAGCCTTGAGAATATCGGTAAAGTCGTTTTTAGTAAGAGAATAGCCTTCTCTTTTATCTACCTTACGATTATCTAAGTCTTTATCGGCAGCAATACGTTCTTGTTTTTCTTGCTCTAGTTTTTCAAGCAATTCGGTTTTATCTGTACCGGCCTGAGTTTTCAAATCCTCAATCTTATGGTCAAGGATTTCATCTTGAGCAATTCGAGTTTCTTTCTCGTTATCAATATTGTTCTGAAGTACAGTATCTGCATTCTGACGGTTCTGAGCTTCTTGAGTAATGTTCTGCTGTAAACCATTATCTGCATTCTGACGGTCAGAAGTTTCCTTTACAATCTGTTGGTGTAATACTTCATCCTGAGCAGTACGAGCTGCAGCTTCAGCATTAATCTTGGATTCAAGTTCTTGGTCTGCAGTTTTACGATCACTGATTTCGGTGTTCAGTTTAGATTCTAATGCTACATCTGCATTTGCTCTTTCTGAAGCCTCGGTTAGAATCTTATTATTTAAGTCGGCAATATCCCTAGTATGGTCTAACTGTACTTGATGAACAGCCTCGGTCAGTTTCTCATCAGCAGCTCTACGTTCAGCAGCTTCCTTATCTACCAATTCCTTAGCATATTCTTTAGCTTCAGTTAAGTTATTGTCAGTTTCTACTTCCAAATCACCAACCCGGTCTTCTACCTTTTGAATACGAGCATTGATTGCTTCTATCATCCTAGTAATATCTTGTACTACTTTAATGATAGTTGCATTCAACGTATTAACCGAGTTAACCAAGTTATCGTTCACAATCTTAATCTGAGAAGCTAATTCGTTTTCACGGTTCTTAGCTCTAGTTACCTCAGCTTCTAATTGAGTACGTAATTCAGTTAATCGGTTAGTGATATTGGTAGCAAAGTTCGGGTCATTGTTTAATGCTTCAGCTAATTCCTTTAATGTATCCAAAGCATCATCAGCACCATCTACTAAGTCATGTATATATTTCTCAACTTGTTCTTGAGTCTGATATTTCAAATCGTTTTCTAGTTGAGAAACTTTAGTAACGTAGTTAGCATGTTCCTCAATTCCATTCAGTTTTTCTAGCAATTCATCAGAGAAGTTATTTTCTGACAAATCCCAACCTTCTTTCTTATCTACCTTGTTTGCAATTGATAAGAAGAATGCCCAGAACTCTTTAAGAGTTCCAACAAAACCATGAGCCAAAGAGTCATCATAATAACCCTGTAATAGCCGTTGGTCAATCTCTTCGCAAGTGTAGTATTTACTAACGTACATATGTATATATTTTAAGGTGTTACTTTATTCTTTCCCAATAACAGTTCTGAGTTATTACCACGGAAGTATTCTTTTTCTTTACCAGCAAAAGCATTTGGGATATCATCTGGATTATCTGGGTCAACATCTCCTCCATCCTCTATATCCCCAACTACTACGGCATAATCAGGTAATTTCCTAACTCTGAACTTAATAACTTGGCCAAAGCCTATATGAGGTATATCTTTATCCCATACCTCTCCAAAGTAATCTTGGTAATTTGATACGAACTTCATACCAGTCATAGATTGCATAGTAGTAGCTGAATTACCAGTACCAGGCATTTCTATGTGAACTCCAGAAGGTCCATTCAAGATTATAAGATTACTGTCCCACCAATCTCCTTCTACATTGTTAAGCTTGGTGAAACGTAACATTAACATTTTCATATCTTTATGGATTTTGTTCTACGAATTTGATTTTAGTATCTCTATCCCTTTTGAGGATTACCAAGAATACCAAAGCTTCATCTTTAGCCTGAGATACTTGAGTATCTCCAGAAGGCTTATACACTATCCCATTGATAACAAATCTATCCTCGGACCAGTTAAAGTTCCAATAACCTTCCTGATTGAGATATCCGATTTGTTCTATGTAATTCTTTGAAATAAGTATAGAAAGGTTCTCATCATCTAATTCTCCAGAAACTGTGGCTTTATTTATTGGCCAGTTCCTAAAAGCATTGTAGTAGCATAAAGCTTCTATGGGAATATTATAATATCTTGGGCTATCATCCTCGGCATGATTTAGATATTGATTAACGTGTTTAGCCCAAGTAATTGTTTGTCTTCCAGCATCCCAGTCTAAGAAATCAGTGATAATCTTTTTATACCTATTCCAAGAATGGTTCTTAACCATTCTCCAAGGTTCTTTTGTCATGATTTCTTATCTATTATGGTTAACGAAGGTTTACTTGCTTTATTGAGGGGGGCTGTTGGATTAGGTCCTCCCAAAGGAGTTGGTTTTCGATGATTTACTACTTTTGGTACTACTAACCGTTCGATTTGATCACAGAATGGTAAGTATATCTCTAACCTAGATGCCAGCATACATAGATTCTTTCTTAGTTCATCCATATATCCTCCAGGTTGAATCATCTTTGAATAAGTACTCCATAAGCTAGATATACTTTCGGATATTTTATCATAATACTGTACCTCAGTAGGACCCGTAGTAATTTGTTTTATCCTATCTCCTCTAGCATGTTCTCCAGGTGAATCACCATCTTGGTCTGGTCCATGAGATTCAGTGGAGATAATTTCTCTAAAACTATTTCCTGCAACCAACAGTATATTTTGTATTTGTATATTGAGATAATCCCATACTGCCAATTCCATAATTAATTGGTTTTCTAGTCCCTCATACCATAATTCATCATTATATTTATCTGGTGGTATAGTATGATTTACTAGTGGGAAGATATATAATTGCCATTTAGTGATGTATGCAGTTTTATCTTCTATGGTCATACTCTCATGCAATTCTTTGGGAATATACCTATCTATTAAATTGTAGATGGTATCCTGAAGAGTAGTATGCCCATAATTACATACAACTACGGTTCGAGTACAAGTCAAATCTAATCCATCAGAATTAGTGACATGTAGGGTTACATCATAAAATCCAGACTTCTCATAAGAGTAAGATTGATGTCTTCCACCATTGAAAACCTCTCCCTTATCATCGCCAAAGTCCCAGTCAAAAATGGATTTGGCCGGGACTTTGGTTAATACTCTAAATGAAACTTCCAGACCTGATGTTACATATGTGAAGTCTAGATTCTTTTTCATTTATATTCGGATTTGTTTATTCTTTGTTTTCTTCGAAATCTTCAAGTAAAACTTCAAGGATATCTTTTACGGTATCTTTCGGATCAGCTTCGATTTCATGTTTCTTAGCAATCAGCTTAGCTTCTTCAAGTGAATAAGCTTTGGCAATCTTACTGATTTCCATACCCTTTGCAAACTGAGCAGCTAGCTTCTTGTCAAGCTTTTCGATATCCTCAGCAGTATACTTGGCAGTTTTGTTCTTATCCGGAACTAAAACCAAGTGGCCAGAAACTAAAGCTTTCTGAATACGTTTTGTTCTGTACTGACGGGCAGTAAGTTCTCTCTCTTCGCCTTTTGCAATTGAAATACCTGTTACCTGGTCGTTAAAACTGTAGGCATTAGTTCCAACTGTTACAATGTAAGTAGTAGCCATAATCTTTTATTTTTTATTTTAGGTTATAATATAAAACCCCGAACAGAATGGATTGAAACTGTTCGGGGAGAAATTAGACAAAAATACAATGAAGAAATCCCGGATATTATTCTAAGTTAACCAATAGGTATGGGTCAATGTTCATGAAGCTCGGGAATCCAGCTTCAGAGAATTTCTGGTTAGCTGCCAACAGAAGAACAGCATCCTGGTACATCTTAGAGAAACCTGTAGTCAGAGAAGCATATACAGCTTCAGTCTGATTAGATACGATCCTTTCTGATTCAAGCATCAACTGTTTAGCAGTAAGCTTAATCAAGGCAGCACTGGTATCTACCATCAACAACTGCTGGTCAGGAGTTCCCGGGTGAATATAGAAATCAGCCTTGTTGGGAACCGGAGACTTGATATTCAGTGTAGCTTCTGTAGTTCCTGAGTGACGTTCTTTAAATTCAGGCAAGTTCAACATTTCGATAGCCTGGTCTTCACCACCAATCATAGTAGTAAAGTTACGGCCCATACGAGCAGCACGAACCCAGATATGCAACAAGTCTTTATAAGTAATACCGTTGGTTGTTTCATATACACCAATAACCGGAGCAGATTCAGAACCATCAGCTTTGTTACCGTTCATCAAAACATCCATTGCCAAAGTATCCATAGCATAACCCAACTGAATACCAAAGTCACGGAGATAGATTCCCAATACATCGATTGAAACGTAGTTTTTAACTTCGTCAGTAAGTTTAAATCCTTTACCGATTTTGAACAGAGAAACTGATTTCTGTCCGAAGCTTACATCTCCCAAAGGAATTGTTTCTGCTTCATTTACCTTAGCGGGAGCAGCATCCGACATATTTACCATCGGCATAGTTACCTGCAAACCATTAATTGATTGGTCTGAAGCAATGATGTTCGGGTAGAAAGGTGCCTGACGCATACCAGTTGTAATAGCAGCACGGATGATTTCCGGTACAATCCAACGGATATTCTGTTGCGGCATAGTGAAGATGTTCTGCATTGTATCAATCTTCGGATTAATGCCCAACTTTTCAAAGAAGGCATCCTGTGATACACCATATTTACCCTGTACCAGTTCTTCCAGAGTAACTTCAATAGGCAATGTGTTGTTGGAACCCTGACGGTATGCTTCCAAACTTCTTACCATTTCTGGAAGTTCCTTTCTAAGGTCTTCCATTTTCAATTGTGCAAATTCTGTATTCATTGTTCTTTTAATGTTCAGTTAATGATTAGCGTACCAATACTTGAATAATATCATTAGCTTCATCAGCCGGTACGATGCTAATGAATTTTGTTTCATCGGCTGAAGTTTCAGCAGTGATGAAACGGTCAATCAACAGGGTATCTGTGGGTTTTACATAACCACATTCCATAGCCTCTTTAGCTACCCAGTTTACAACCATGAAAGCTTCTACAGCTACAGTTACTTCTACGGGGAAATTTCTTTGAGCCTGATAAGCAGGGTTAATGTTGTCAGTTATAGCTATACCCAGATAAACCTTGCTGCCATCTCCACCCGGGATATAAGGTTCGATATTACCATCGGTATCCAAAGCTACCGGCATACCCTGATGAATAACTTTGTTTTCTTTTACACAGAAAGCCTGATGCAACTTGTTAGATTCGCTCTTATAGATCACCGCTCTGGGAGTTTTTTCACCAAACAGAGTCATCGGTTGATCCTGATTTACCAGCTTAGTAGTAGGATGTGTATTCATATTCTTCTTATTTTAGAGATTATTTTAATTTGTTTGAATAGATACCTTTCAGAATCTCTTCAGTACTCTTTTCGGAATTCTGAGCAGTAGCTTTGTTATCAGATTTATCTTCTGGCTCAGCTGCAGAAGAAGCACGGCTTACATCATGAGAACCGCATTTAGCACAGGTCATTGGGAATTTTTCTTCCAATCGAGCTTGGTAATCTTTAGTAAGAGAGATCAAAGTTACCATGCCGGTAGTTTCGGCATTCAACATTGTAACGATAGTTTCATCAGCTTTGTCACCCATAAGTTTCTTATAGGTTGCAACAGCATTTTCACGGAGAGATGCAATGTGGTTTTTACCTACCTGAGCCATTTCCTTCAGATTTGCAACTTCTGCATTCAGATTAGTAACCTGTTCTGTAAGAGAAGTTTTTTCTGTAGTTAAGTTATCCACAGTAGTCTGAAGAGTGTTACGAGAATTAACCAATTCCTGAATGGCTGCAAATGCAGTTTCCTCGTTCATCTCTGTACCTTCGGCAAGAGTAAGGCAATCTTTACCAAAGATTCTTTCTAAAAATTTTTGTAGTTCATTCATATCTTTATTATTAGGATTTTGATTTCCTTGGTTATCATCATAAGATTGGGAAGTATCGTTATTTTCACTGAACAAAGCTAGATCAGTTTTCGTATCATAGAAGAAATACTGTTTAGACTTATCATCCCTATATTCTTCGTATGAAGCCCAAGTTCTCTTGGCAAAATTGGGATTAATGATTTTACCATCATCCCCAATCTTCTGAGCAAAAGCATCAGCTCCATGAGATACCAAAGAAGTTTCTAAGTATCTTACTACTTCAGTAACGATTCTTCGTACCATAACTCCCTTAGAATCATAGGTACCCAGTTTCTGGTAGAATTCGTTATCTTCCATATTTGGGTGAGACTTATCCCACTTAAACTGTACTGTTACTGAGTTAGAATGGATAGATGGAGGATCCATAAGAATGCCTCTAGCAATTCTCGGATTTGCTTTACCATCAATCTTTAATATACCATTAATACCTGCAGGAATAACAAAAGAACCATCCTTGTATTTATCTTGCCAGATAACTTGTGATACAGCTCCAATAGCATTACCAATATTAGTCTCATGGTCACAGTTTACTGTTTGTCCTAAGAGCATTCTCATAGAAGCTTTTAATACTCCATTTTGACTAAAATCGGTAGGATTCCAGTTCTTAGACACAATAGTTGCAGATAATAATCTGAACATTGGTTCTATAAACTCCTCATCTTTAGGAGTAAGTTCTTCTGGCTTCAAGTCAGGATAATAGGTATTATAATCTATTTCTCCTCCCCAAAAACCAAATTGACTGACTGACTCCTTAGAAGTTTGAGCCCATTTATAAAAATTCTCCGAGAAGGTTTGTGGTTCTATGGATGTTGGGATATCCCCAGCCATTATAGTATGACCACTACCTATCACTAAAGAATCCAAATGTTCTCTGTTCTTTTTAGTAATCGGTTTACTCATCTTGATTTAGTATTTTGATCTCCTCGTGAAGGAGCCGGGTTATTTTTATCTCTTGATCTACGAGCGGATTGATTCTTATCGTCCTGTCTCTGTTTCTTCTTAGTACCCTCTTGTGGGTCTAAATTACCTCCCTTAGCAAATTGGTCTTCCAATGAAACTCTTGGTTCTTCTTCTGAAGGAGAATCATAACCCATTTCCCAAGCATATTGATATTGAGAAATGATACCTGCCTTGTAAAGTAAGTCAAGGTTCTGAATCTTATATTGTCTACCCTGTTGGATTTTAACCTCATCAGAGATAGTGGATGATCCCCAAGTAATGGATATTCCCTTACAATCAAAGCCAGCCAGACGTAGTTCTAGTTCATAAATAAACTTAAGAACATAAGAAACTATCATTTGGATATTCTTCAGCTGACTTATAAGCTTAGAAAGCATAATACCAGTTGCTCCTTCTCCAATGGAAGCTTGTACTCCAATTAGGTTGCCATTTACTCCCAAACCATTAGCAACTGATTGCTGGTTCATATTCCAGGGTTTATCAATATTGCTCATCTCTTTTGAGGTAGAGTTAAGTTTAAACTGATGATCATCTATGTAACCAGTTACTACTCCATCCTTCATACCCTCTCTTACATTCTGTTTCAAACGTATTAGCTCCCTATTTAATCTCTTAGTATAAGCTTCTACATTTTCATTAGCTCTTTGTTGGGGTTTTTCCATCAAAGCCTCTAGAAAACCAACCATACCACAGATTTCCATGATATGCTTAAAATTGGTTTTCATATCATGCTGACCCTTTAATGAGTCCAATGATGCCATAAAAGGAGGTATTCCGTAAGGTTCATCGGTATCATTATACATACCCACATAACAATAGGTCTCTGTATTAAGTTTGATATAATCTTGCTTATTTGAGCCATTCCAAAGAGTGTTCCTCTGATATGGGCTATAAACTCCGTTATTCTCCCTTTTGAATACTATTCTGTCTGGTTTGAGGAATAATACAGTAGCTAAACCCTCAAGCTTTTCATTTGGTACGGCTTCTACTGAGATAGCTCCACTAATCATCAATTGGACTATCATTTTGTTTACCAAGCCATCCATACCAGCAGTATAGTTAGACCATTTGGGAGATACCTTAGAAAGATGATCTCTCATCTTATCAGCATCTTTATCGGTATTATTAGGGAATGTTATATTATGACCGGTATTAGCAAGCTTAAACATATCCTGTAAAGCTATGTTAACATCTGGATTCACTTTATATAAATCCCTTAAAAGCTGAATCACTTCAACACGAAAAGAAGGCGTAACCATCTGAGTTAAGCCTTTCAATGTATGAATGAAGTTACCTGGGTCATCATCCGGTTCCGATACTCTACCGGGTGAAATAGGTACCTCCTCTTTTTTACTTGAAGGATTAGCCTTGTTTTCTTGTATTGGAGATCGATTCCTCCTATCGAATCCAAAAAACTTAAGAATTTTCATTTCGGTTGTATTATTACATTAGTTTTTCCTTTTCGTATGTGATTACATATTGCTTTACCAAATATATCATCATCAGAATAAACATCTCCTTCCAAATCCACATCTACAGCAGAAGTATTATTTCGGTGTTTACCCATGGCTACGGGTCTACCCAAACCATCATATATAAAGGTAGGAGCTTCTTGAACAAAGAAAGGATCTTTCACAATGATATTCTCTTCTCGAATATCTTGTTCTAGACCCTCTATAATTACTGAACGATTCTTTTGGGTAGTTAACCAACCTGGAGATTTATCAACCTCGGGTCTGGACTTACCCTTCTTTTTCAGAAGCTTTTGATAGTAGTATAGATTAGGATATCCTTCTGACTGAAGAGCAGAAGTTACTGCTAACCCAACGTCGTTAGATTCTGGAGCTACAACAGCAAAATTAAATAATTGCCCAGTATCTCCCAGTAACCTAGCATATTTATCTACTGCCATTCTTCCCTTATACACAACTTGTTCTTCTCCCAGCTTGTCCATACAAGTGAAAGAAGAATAGTCTGAGCCTCTACCTGTTGAAACGTCTGCACCGATAAAGTACTGTTTATTTGGATCTGGTTCGTTGAATTGTCTATACTGACGATTGAAACGATATTTTAAAACTGGATAATCACTTAAGCAATCTTCGATAGCCTTGATATCTGCCATATCAAATACTGTATTACCTGAAGAAAGAAAGTCTCCATCGATTTCTTGTGCAGTTCTTTTTGGACCCAATGCAGAAGCCATCTGGTCATACCAAGATTGATCCCGTTCTGGGTGCATCTGCCAATATAATCGAATAGCATTGAAAGGATTACCTCCAGCTATAGCATCTACCCATGTTGAATGGTAAAAATTACCCATACCGTATGGAGTAGAATTGATGATGGCTGAACCTCCGGTGGAAAGCGTAGGGAAGGCAGCTGCCCAAATAGCTGAAGCCCACCGAACGATTGCAGCCTCATCAATTACCAGGAGAGAAAGAGATTCTGAACGACCGGCTTCGGAAGATGTTGGGATGGATTCTATGAATGAACCATTATCGAATTCAATCATAGAGGCAGAACCAAATTCCCCAGTTCTTCCGTTAATGATCGGGGTTTGCATATACCATGGAAGATTCTTATACATGAACTTAATCTTCTTAAGTACCTTCTTAGCCGTTGTATCCTTAATAGAGATAATGTTTATCTTCTTATTAGGATGATAGGATGCCAGCCATAAGCAGTACATAGATATAAGTTCTGTAATACCCGCTTGCCTGAACTTTAACAGTATATTGAATCTCTGGAGTATAAATTGGTATAGTACGGCTTTTTGATACGGGTATAGTTCAAATCGAACCTTTCCTCTCACTGGGTGTATCACATAACAAAAAAGACTGAAAAAGAAAACATCCGTTGTAACCCTAGATAGATTAGATAATTCTTCTCTTGTAAGGTTAGTAGGTGTTTCCTGTATCTTCTTTGCCATAAAATCTAAAATTTATAAGTTACTACCAGTTCTAAATCAGTTTTGATACCTGAGAAATATCTTGGGTAATAAAAACTGTTTATCCCCAGTTTGTAATTAAATCTCTTAGTCTCGATTGAAATTCCTGTTCCCAAATCCCATAGATTGTTAAAGGGTCGGTACTTACCATAAACATAAGGAACTAATCTTATTCTAGATTTAATTTCTTGTGTGGTAAGTTTTCCGTTATACCAAGAATACTTGTAGTTATTAGTGTCGATATTGAATAACCTACTAGAATAAATTCCTGAGTTTTGATTAAGGAAACTTAGTGTAAGTTGATTCTTATCGATTACTAATTGAACAAGAGAATCCTTCTCTGAGATTATAGAATCAGGATTATTAGCGGTATGAATAGGTTTATCCCAATTCTGATAATTGTAGAGAAGGATTCTACTTGGGTTAAGTAGATTATCGTAGGAAATTGGCAGGAAATCTTTCCTCAAATAAATTGTATCAGTATGTTGAATAATCTCTTTATCAGGTAACATACTGAGTTGTTGATTCAGTTTGTAATTCCTGAAGCAAAGGTAAATAGTAAATCCTAGTAAAAGGACTATCATGGCAACTTTAAGCTTTTTCATAATTTAGACTTTTGAATGATTTCTTTGAGTTCATTAGCATTATTCTTCAGTTCTTCAAATAACTCCAGATCTAAGCTTTCAGATTTTGGTAAAGTGATTCCAATGAAATAACATTTCTCAGATTCTCTCATTGAGATTCTACTGCCTAACTTGAAAGCTAATCGTATAACTTTAGACTTAACCAGCTTAGCAATTGATTGTGGAAGAATTCCATTCAACTTAAGTATTCTTCGTTCTTCATGAGTTAATTTCAGTTCTTCATGAGTTAATTTCAAATTTTCCATATTTCTTGAGTTTTAGGTTTGTTTATGTTCCATAGTAAACTTGGTACCTCGAAGAGTATGGCTTCTTTTATAATATAATTTAACGCGTCGCGTGCACAGTAGCTTTAGCTTTAGCTAAAGATACCTTCCTTCCGAAGGAAGGAATATCCTAATGGGTAAGTTAAGATGGGAATTGGGAAGGTATTAGGCCACTTAAATATATACAAGTATAATTATATACAGGCCTTAAACCATAACCCCACTTCATATACCGACCCCTTACTCAAGGTATACCTAGCCTTATTTAACCAGTAGTGATAAGTCTTAGGGTCCCAAGTTGCAAATCCCCGAATAAATACTCGGTAATTTTCAGGGAATCCCATAATTGCCTTGAAATCATAAATACCCAAAGGATACCCATCTGGTCTAAATTGTCTATCAGAAGGTCTAAGTGTTAAGGGTGGTTTATCATCTTCTAATCGATATACTCCCGGGAGAGTACTCATCTTAGCAGTTTTAATTGGCCATTTCTTTTCATCTTTGAAATCATGGGTCCAAAGTTGTCTTACTTGTCTGACTGTAAGATTTTTCTTTTCAGGTAATTTCCGATAATCATACATGGCTAAAACTTTATCAGAGAATGGAATTAAAGCTTCCTGTGGGGCTTGTACTAGTAAATCTCTAGTAAGTTTTGGAGTATTTACTTGGAATACTTCATTAAAGGAATCCAAATATTCTTTTCCCTTGTCTAAATGAACTCCAATGATTACTAATCTTTTTCTTGATACTTGGGAGTTTCCGAAGTCAGAAACGCTTCTTTCGTGAAAAATAAGTTTATAGTTCTTAAAGAAATCCGTTAACATTTCTTTAGAAATGAGAGATAGCAATCTTGGTAGGTTTTCTATAAGAAAGAGAGCGGGTTCGTAATATTGAATTGCTTGGAATACTAGTTGTATACTTTTATTACTTTTAGGGTCTCCGAGAGCCTTAGATTTAGATAATCTCATTACTGAGCAACTACCACAATCAGGGCTAGATAATATGATATCTGGATGCCAATCTTCTGGTAGTTCATACCCTTTTAAGAAAGGTATGCCTTTGAAATTAGCTTTCCACTGTTCTTCTCTACCGGTATGGAATACTCCACGAGGTTCTATATTTCCAATAAGTTTATCTCTAAAAGGGAATAGGAGGGCTCCTTGCCCTCCACATACTCCCAGTACTTTTAAGTCTTTCATTTCTTGTAACTTCTCAATTTTATGTATTTGAACCAAGCATAATGCTTCCTAGTTGAAATATAATCCAGGTTCGAATCATTATTATGAGCTTCTTCCTCAAAACTTACATCATTATACCTTTCATTCTGCTTGTTCCATTTAGCAAAACAAAGGATGATTAAGTACTCGATTCCATACCAAAGGTAGAAAAATACCCATAACATCTCAGCCATTTGCTTTGAATGTATATGTTCATGGTTATAATTCACCTCAGTAAACTTAGCCCCCTTTCTTACAAACACTAAACCAAAAAGGTTGATGGCTTTGTATCCCTTGAAAGGTATAATGTTGTTGTATATTACTTTCATAATTTATCTTTGAAGTTTTCATAGGTATTTCTTAGCTTTTGGTCGTAGTTATTATCTTTGTAACCAGGACCATTATATCCTTTAGCGAAGGCATCCCAGTCTTTTGCCTTCAAATGTTTCACTAAACCGGAGTCATAGAGGAAATGGTACATCATTTCTAGCTGCATTTCATGAGATTCAGACATCTTTTGGATCATTTCATCCACTGATTGACATCCACAAAGATGATAATTGAAGCCCATAATCTGTCCCAATCCCCAAGAAGTGGATAAATTAGCACAGTTTTCATCAATTTTACGAGCTGCTTCGAGTCTTTCCCACTCTCCTTCACCTCCCAAGTAGAATTCTTTGGTCCATTTTTGATAAACTAAGGATGGATTTCTCTTGGCTAGGTCATATAAATAGGCTCTTTTACCTTCTCCATCGAGTTTTATCTTCAAATATTTCCACATTACATGACCCTCGAAGAGAATCTGAGGTCTACCAGAGGGTAAAAATCCGTCTCGATTACCACATTCTACTACAGTTACTGTCTTTAACAGAGCTGGTTCAAGGTTTAACTTGTTTGCAACCTTGGCAATTAATTCGTTAGTAAGTTTATCCATAATATAAATTCTTAGAGTTTACATTAAAGAGGATAAAGTATTGCTTGTAGCCTTTCTTAGGTAGGTATATCGAGTTCTATTTATCAATGAATAAATAATTTAATTTAATTATGGATATGGGAAAGAAACAACAGATTATGGTTGATTGGTTTAGGAAAACCTTAGATGAATCGAAGAAACTCTGGAATACCCAGGTATATTTGATAACTGATAAGTATCATGTTTACATTGCCAACAAGGATATCAGATTAATAGGAAGTAATTTCGGTAAGGCAATCGATAGACCCTTGAAATATTTCTTATTTACTGACGGTAAGATACAGTATTTCAACAGTATAGAATTTCTTGGCTATTTGCCTTTCGAATTAAGAGACGAATACCCAGTCAATTGCAAACCTCTCAATCCTTGGGAATACGACTACTACCGTCAGCATGGGATAACCTCAGAAGATTTGCAGAATTTATTCAATAATGATTGATATTTAAAAATAAAATAGTATATTTGTATAACGAAATAAATACATTATTTATATGAAAAAAGAAGTAATAAAACTCAAAGAGGGTAACTCGGTAATTTACCAAGACAAAACCCTAATGGAAAAGGCAAACGTAGTATCTATCGATAAAAAGAATGGTACTGCAATATTATCTAATAGGGTAATAATTACTAGAACAACAAATCTAGAGGGTCAATTTACTCGATTAGATGGGAAAGGTAATGCAATAATCCTACCTTGTACTACAGAGAATGAACAGAAGTACAATGCCTTTGTTGCATATCACCAATCCAAGAAATCCTTAGAGGCAATCAAAAAATGGTTGGATGATAACGGGAAACACAAGGATGATGAAACCCTTGAGAAAGTGATAACCTTAGATAAGAAACTTAAAAAACTAATCAAAAAGCTCAATGAATAGTACTTGGATAATATTAGGCATAATCTATGGGATATGCCTAATCCCCTCTATATTTCTAACCAAGCTGTTATGCCAAGAAATCAGGATGATTAAACCTCATCTATTATTCCTTACAATCTGGTTAGTATTACCTTTATTTCTTATTTACCTAATATTCTTTAAAAAGAAAAACAATGGCTAGAATTAAAGATTACGACGAAGACTTATCTGCTCCCAAACTCCTAAGGGAAAGGGCAAGAGATAGCAAGGGTAGGTTCATTAAAAAGGACCTACCACCCTATCTAGGATCTGAGCAAGTATTAAAACCTAAGAACTACTATCACTTCGATAGTCACGGTAATTATAAGGGTAGCTCAATGAATTTTGATGCTCTAGTATGCCTTGGCTTTACTTGGTTTAAATTACTGGGAGTAGCATTAATGATGTTACTATGGCCCATAGTATTTATATATGCCCTTCATGATGGGATAGAAGGATACCCATTTAAGAAGTATGCAATCCCTTATATCTTTATTCTAGTGGCTTGGTTTATAATATTCTTATATGGATTAGTATCATGAGCAATATCGATGAAAAGGCAAAGAATAACTTCACCATAGAGAATCGGATATTTGGGTATTGGTTTCCTCCCTATAAGAAATATATCCCACATAGGATTAAGGTTTTGAAATTGGCTTTAAAGGATTTGGAAAGGATTAAGGAAGAGTAGAAGGATTATTGGGAAGAATAAGATTAAGGAGATATTGGATATTCTTTTGTAGGATGAATGCCAGGGATGTTTTATTCTCTGGCTTCTTTGTGTGTTGTGTCTTGGTATGCCCTTAACGTGTGTAGAAAATTTTGTGTGTGTTCAAGGCTTTTCTAGGCAATGCCCTTAATACGAGGAGGTAAAAAGTTGGGGTAGTAAATTCATTGGTTTGTGTTCAAGGTACCCCTTAATACGAAGGCCTAAAAATACCAGGTAGTAAATGCGGGGTACGGTAGCCCTTATTTAGAATAAGTCAAAAAAAAAGTAAGGGACAAACATTCCCTTACTTTCTAAAAAATTTTAAGAATTAATTATAATTCAGTTGCTTGTAAGAAAAATCCTATTTGATTATCTGAATCAATATTTAAATTGAAAATATAATTTTCTTCATGCCCTTTTTTTTGTAAATCGGGGTCTATTCCCATTAGTTTACATAATTCTTCTCTAATTAGGTCTAATTTTTCTTGTAGCAATTCGATTTCAGAATCTAATACTTTACTTTCTAATTTAGTAGAAAAACTTAAATTTCTATGAGTATAATTATAGAAACCTTGAATTAAAACACTCGTAGTAAAATCAAATTGGACTAAATGTACATGTAAACTAATTTTAGAATAATCTTTACAGAAATCAAAATATGTTTTCATGTAAGTAATTATTACAAAAATAATTTTATCAAAGTCTGATATGCTTTCTAAAAATTGGTTTGCACTACAAAAATTATTTTTCTTTTCTTTAAACTCGTCTACTAAAGAATTTTCAAAATTTTGCATAGCTTCGTAAAAATCTTTAATATTGCGTTGATTAATACGAAAATTTACGCTCTCTACTGTATCTCGATTATAAGAATATTTAAAGCTAATTTCTTGTTGAAATCTTTCTTTTGTTTCAAAACTTTCTTGTAAAAATTTAATAGTTTTCATAATGATTTATAATTTTTAAGTAGGGAACTAAATCCCTACTTTAGTTAAACATTGATTTATTTTTTCACGATTTGTAAAGCCTTTTTCAAAGTTTCTTTATTTGTTTCTTTCATATTTTCAGAACAAACAGAAGAAAGCGAAAAATCATTTACTTTGTAAACTTGTTTATAAAAATCTAAAAACGCTTTTTTTAGTTTTTCTAAGCGAGTTTTGTCCTTTTCTTGTGTCAAACTTTCGGACAATGAAAGAATTGTATTACGAAATTTCTTTCGAGCAACTTTTTTCTCTTTATCTGAAAGTTCTGAAAAAATTTCTTCTTTATAGATATCTGATTTTTTTACACCAAAAGAAGTTTTTAAAAGTCCCTCAGTGGACTTATTTAAATTAGCTAGAATATCTTTATAAAGAATATTGTTTGCTTTTGCTTGTGCTTTAGCTTTTTTAGCATTTACTTTGTTTACTTTTTCTTTTGTAGAATTTTCAACAACTACATTTACATTCTCAACTGAATTTAATTTTTTTTCTTCCATAATAAAAATGCTTGAATTTTTGAATTTATTTTATTATAACCTTTTCGATAAAAATTCAAGTCTTATTAGAAACTCGAAAAGGTTTTTTTATTTCTCTATGCAAATATAAGAATAATATTTTAATCTGCAAAATTTTCAAAGATTTTTTTTTGAAAATTTTTCTTATTAAATTTTAGAACTCTTATCGTTTCCGACATTGCAAAGATAAGGACTTTATTTTAATCTACAAAAAAATTCGAGAAAATTTTTTGTTAAAAATGAATTTTATTATTTTAAGAATAATTTTCAGAAAATATTTGCATATCTCAAAAATTTTTATCAAATTTCCACCCATTAACCTCCGGGCGGCCTAAATTGCCCGCACGTTGTCCGCTATATAATACCTGTATGATAACAAGGTTAAGGCCATCTATGGTTCCCTTACTATATCCTCTAGGTAATCCTCGTACTAAATCCCCATGGCCAGAAGATTCTAGGGGATTTTCGGAGGGCCTTTTAAGTGGCTATAGAATATCTGTATATTATATACCTATTACCTGAAGGCCATATATGGTCGATAGTTAGCGTACTTAGGTAAGCCTTATAAGATCTATAGATAGGCCTAGTGGGTTCTTATATAAGGCTAGTAAGTATATGTGTAGTAAAGCTCTAGTACCTCTTAGGTAATTATATGAAGTCTATAGATGGCCTCTTAGGTATGTACATAGAAAAGCCCAGGTACCTTAGTTAGGCCTGGGCAATATTCTTATTCTTGGCAACCTATGGTACTATCTGAGTCTAGGATTATTATAGGGTTAGTATTCGCAATATTCTCGTTCAAGGTATATGTTGAAGTCTTCGATAAAGTTCTGGACAAAGCCTTGAATAATATTGAGATTAGGTTCTCCACTGGTAATACCTGTAAGGATTTGTGTTAATCGGTTTGATAATTCTTCTGTGTTCATAGGTAATGGGTTTTAATAATTAATACTTTATATTTATTATGCTGCAAATATAAGAACAATATTTTAAATATGCAATATCCCAGTTTACCTTTCGAAGGCCCCTAATGTCCTAGAATTATCTAAAATAACCATAATATAAATACTTATGCAATTAACAACAATATTACTAGGATGGCAATTAAAAATAGCCCCTTGATTGCCTAGAAATTTATTAAATCCGAGGCCATTTATGGCATAATTTGTGTACCCAGTTTTATAAAATCCGAGCCTAAAATGGCCCCTCTAGGTACACAATTTTAATATAAATCCTAGCCTCTTGGCAATTAAAATCCGAGTCTAGGTACACAAAATCACAACCTAAATCCTAGATTACACAAACTAGCCAAACAGAACACTTTTCAATTACACGTGTGAAGCTAAAATACATACGTATCTAAATCTCACCCATATTAGTATATTATATATAGGCGTTACTAAAATAGCTACGTGTCAAAAAGGCTCATATACGTATCTCAAAAACTATTGCCAGAGTGTACTTTTTGCTTTTCTGTGATTTGAGGGGCCATGTATGGTGATTTTATTGCCTAAAATGGCCTTTGGGGCCTCAAGGATTTAGTACTTTAAATTTTGAGAGCTATAGTGTTTGGTATAGTAGAAGAGCAGCCAAATGGGTATGTTCCTGACTTTTTCGAAAAACCCCCGTTGGTACACAGAAAAGAATAAACCAAGAGCCTAAGATATGTATATTAGTATTAGTTATGTGTATTATATATTGATTGTGATATAGGGGATTTGTATCTTAGTTAGTGATATCTGTATATTCAGATTGTGTATATGATATAGGTAGGTTTATTATATTATTTGTATATTTCTTTGTTGGGAGTGGGGTAGGTGGGTTGTGTACCTAGTATCTGTATACTTGGTTTTATTTTGTTTTGGGAGGTAATTGATTATATACTTGGTTTGTGTACACAGAAATACCTAGAGTTTTCTAGGCTCTAGGTATTCTTTTTATTTATCTTTTGTGGTGTTGGGAGAGGGATACTAGATCTTCTGGGTTCTGAAGTATATCCTGTAGGTATGGGTTTATCTCTTGGATGTTATACTGGGCTTGGAACCTAGAGATGGTACCCTTTAGTTCATCTATTAGAGTATCATAGAGGTTATTGTATATTATCTCTTTGATTTTGGTTTGGACTTCTTTGTTTTGTTCTAAGGGTATTTGTCGGATGGTTGAGACTTGGATTTCTATTGGTTTCTCTAGGTCTGGTACCGTTGGTAGGTTACCTATATAGTCTAGTCCAGAGATGAGTTCTAATATTTCTTCATTGGACATAGATAATATATAGTTGGGCTCTTTATATACTTTGCAGGTTGTTAGTATTTGATTACCATTCTGACTGATTGTAATTCTTGATGAAAGATTTGTTGTTTTCATCGTTTTAGTTATTTTTTAATTGTTCGAGTAGGTTTGATATCTCAAGTTGATGAAGGATTTCTGTTTCCTTGTGATTGGATTCCCATCTCTTGATGGCATTGTAATAACAGGTATATTGGGTTATCATCTCTTCCGCTTGGTCTACCAGTTCTTGGTAAGCTTTACCTGGATGCTCTTCCAAGGAATGGAAAATTCCTTGGATATAAGAGCCTTCTACGATTACTAGGGTTGTTATTGTTAGTTTCATGACATTAGAATTCTAAGTTAAATAATTGAATGGTAAGCATACTTGGGAATTTCCCTCCTTCGTAATGAATATTAGAAGTATTGGAGTAATTGTAGAAATCATCCTTTAGTGATATCTCAAGAATATCCAATAGCAATGGATATAACTTGTACTGGTTAGCATTTAGCCATTCGTTATATTCCTGGATATCCGATTCTGAAGTAAAAGTAGCAGAGAGTTGGATAAAGGGTTTATCCAAAGAATCTGGGTTATGGATATTTGTCTTAAGCCAAACCTTGGAAAGTATATGAGATTCCTTTTGCATTAGGTTGACTGAACCAGTATTTTGCCATTGTTCGTATTGGTAAATTGTGATACCGGTTTTAAGGGCTGTTGTAATGTTGTTCAAGTTCATGACTGCCTAAATTTTAAATGAATAATATATTTCTTTTCTCTGATGCAAATATAAGAATAATAAATTATTAAATATGCAATATCCCTGATTACTTAGCTGAGGCTTTTATTGGGTATCTGATAGAGCCTTTTCTGGATAAGGAAGAGGCCATTAATGGATTTTACATATTTCGCATCTTTACGGGAAGCATCTGGATTCTTTTTCTTAAACTGATGCCACCAATCATCATATTCTTCAAGGGTTTTGAATACCTTGTTTAAATCCTTAGTGGGACCTGTTAATTGAATGGTCTTAGGCCATATTTTAACATCTATTCTCTTACCTTCATTGAAATATATACGAGATGGTATAATTACTTCATCTGGACCTGGGTATGGAGTTGTGCTCATAATTTCGTTATTGTAAAAGTTATGTAATTGTCTTTAGTTATCACAAATGTAATGATAGCATTACCTTGTATTGAAATAGATAGAGATTCAGGAGTATCTGCTAATATGTAGTAACTTAAGAAGTTAGCTCTAAGCAAATTAGTAAGTACTTCCCTTAGTCTGAACAAGGTACAATTATCAGGATTACCGTAGATTACTGATTGAAGGTATTGGTCCTGATGATTAAGATGGTACCATCTTAATCTAGCCAAGTTTAGTTTCTCGGCTAGATCAAATTGTACGATATTTAAAAGTCTTCTTATGGGTGTCATACTGTAAAAGTAATTTGCATTATGTTTGAAGATATTCTGTTGATAGATTTGATATTAGCTTCCCCATCAGTAAAGTTCATGGCAAAGTTTACCATAGCATCTGCAGCACCATTAGAAGTATCGGGAGTTTGAAATAAGAAAGAGTATATTGCAAATCCGTCCTGTTCAGATATCATTGCAGATAATGCTAAGCATTGGTTTTCAACGTAGGCATTAACTAATAGATTCATTAGATTGTTGATGTAATCTAGGATTTCCTCTAAGTCTAAGGAAAATAATTCTTGGATTTGAAGACCTAGGTTAGTAACTAACTTGTCTAGATGTTGTGTGGTTTGGAAGGTTTCATTATTTTTCATAAGTCTAAAGTTTTTAAAGTAAATACTTAAATTAATTTTCTTTTTCTGATGCAAATATAATACTTATATATTATATATGCAAACCCTGGAATACTAAGCTGAGGATATGTGTAAACTCTAAGAAAGGCAGATAGTAGTCTGCCTTTCGAATTTATACTCTGTATCGGATTAAATCCCATTTATCATTTATGAGCCTGAATATCCATAGGTAATGATTAATGAACTCGAATAGAGTACTGTATTCAGAGGTTTCAAATACCAAGAGATCTGAGTTCTTTTCTAGAATATTGAAATGGATGGTTTTATTAGTACCCTTTCGAAGGATTTCTCTGAGATCCTTCTTTAGAGTATCATCGGAAATGAACATATTATATTGTTCCTTCATATAATCCAGATATTTATCCCTGATATCTGGATATATTCTAGACTGGCTTACGTTAAATTGTTTCGTTTTCATCTTGATTTTCTTGATTTATGTTACGTTCGATAATGTTTTGAATACATATTCTTCTGCCCTCTTCTTCTGTCTGATCTAAGATATAGGTAAGAGAATGACTAAGGAATAACATATCTGTATCATAATTCCTTTTGAATACTAATAATTCAAATTCCTTTAACCAATTGTGCTGCATCAATTCTAGTATCTCCTCTAAACCAACATGGTCCGTATCCATATATCCTTGGCATTTATACCAGATATCTGTAAAGACTCCAGTAATATATTCTGGTATCTTGAATCTATCAGATACTTCATGGGCTGGAACTAAAGCATTAGCAGCTTGGTATTTTTCTTTGGTTATTACCATGTCTGATTTTCCTGATAGCTTTCTACTGAGGTTAACTATGAGTGGTACCTTGTAGTATAGTAGGTAAGGTTCTTTGTCATATACCCAATATCTGTTTTTGTATTCCTGATAGATTAGTACATAAGGCTTATCTGAATACATGCCAAATAGTCTCATATAAGCCGATAGGTAATTCTCTAGGTCTTTAGCACATTGTATATTCTGATTGAATACTACCTTAGTATCTTCTAGGTAGATTAGATTCAGGGAATAACTTAACTCTGGTTCCCGTTTACGAAATCTGTTGAATAGGTTTTTGATGTTCATAATGTCTAATATGTAAAATTAATGAATACTGTTCTGGTTCCTTTGAAGAAAGCTTCATGATTGTAGTCTTCGTATTTATGGCAAGCATAAGTTTTAGAAGACCTATCATAATGATCTCTTACCCATACTGGACTGGATTCAGAGTCTTTTAATCTGAATAGTGTACCTGGTTTAAGCTGTTTTAATGTGGTTTTATCCATAATCTTATTATTTATTTTGATGCAAATTTAAGAATAATAAATTAATTATGCAATAAACCTCGATTACCTGTTGAGGAATTGTTCAGCTATTGATGTAGGCTCTTTTTCTTCATATTGCTCTTCATCTAAATACATATCTATCTCTGGGTCTGGATCCTCGGGATCTATGTTAGCTTCTATCTCTCTTCTTAATTCATGGTGTTCTCTTGAAGAGAGTTCCATAGCTCCCTTGTAATCATCGGTAATTTGCCTCATCTCTGCAGTATTCAAAGTAAGGTCATCTTTGGTAGTATCAATTCCTTCTTGCTTAGTAGCAACTACCTCGGGTAAAGAAGATAAATCATAGTGATCTGCCAATAATTTGGCTTCCTGTGGCTTGTCCATTATCTTTTGAGATTCTAGGATAATCTTTCTGGCTTCCTCTATTGATATACCTTGGTTCTGATTCAATTGATTATTCTGGGTATCTCCAAATTGATTAAAGATATTGGTAGTTCCTCCACCCATAAATGTACGTATGATGGATTGCAATGAAGTAGAAGAATCTAGTTTCATCTTAAGAGCCTTATTCAATTCAGCCGATATGAATGGAGTATAATGCCCTCCCTGAGATTCTCTTAGGATGTTTACCTGATGGGATATCTCCATTCTATCTTCTAAAGCCCATGCTACTTGTTCTCCCAATAAAGCCTGTAGCATTTCTTCCTGTCTTTCTTTATCCCAGAGCTTAGATTGCAATAATCTATCTCTCATAAATACTCGTATGTAATTGATATCTATACCTGTCTTTGTTGAGAAGGTATTAATATCATACATAATCCCACATAGCATACCATTACCCATCAACCAGTGATTGATAATGTAGTTGTATACCTTTTGTAAATCTTCAAGATTCTGACTCTTTTGGTATTCTGCTGCCATTGCAGTAGTTCCCATAGGTCTAGGAAATCTTTTTATGTTGTCTTTTGCCATTATACAAATATTCTTTTCTTATATCCTTAGATTCATCGTATCCAATCCTTTTAAGAGGACGAGCTACGTATAGTTGATAAATATTAGAATACCAATAACCAACTGCTATATTGAGTTCTTCATTTAAAGCCAAAATGAATTGAGTATCGGTAATCCTATCCCTAGTAAATATCCAGGTATAATTTCCTTCAAGGTTGGGAACCTTGTTATAAAATTCCCAACCTTTAATTACCTTAAAAATGTTGCCATGAAGGTCAACGATTTCCTTTGCCATAATTGCCTTTTTTACCTCTCGAGGATTTTTTGTCTTGTTCACTAGAGTTATTTTTCATTTCCTCTATCCTTTTTTGTGTTTCTGGGTACCAGAGTTTTCTTAGGGGCACTACCTGAGTTGCAAAGAATGCCTTCCATAAATTCTGGGATAAAGGTCTTATACTTTGCCGACTGATTTCATTAAATTTATCCTCGAAGTGTTTTACTACCTTTTTAAAATCTGAATAATATATGTGACCAGTTACTGGGTTTATCTTTTGTTGCCTTTGGCATACTTCTAGTAAATCTTCTCCCATTTTATTCATAAACTCTCCTCTATTAAATTGGAAGTTCTCTTGATCTAGTCTAAATATTTTTACGTAATCTTTTGTTTCCATTATATTATATCTCTGTTTCTAAGTGTTTAACATTATATTATATCTCTGTTTCTAAGTGTTTAATATCATAGGGTAATACCTGAAATAAGTATCCCCTTTTATCATCCTCGTAATAGGATGACCATAATCTTCCTTTTAATCGGTATAAATCCAAGTCATAAGTTTTCTTAGGTATACCTGTGATAAATAATTTGTGATTGCCTCCTGGGTTAACTTCGAATTCCCACTGGGTAAAATTTCCTATGGTACCATAATCTGGCAATTTATTTCCCAGTAAGGTTGGTAAGGCAATATCCTTTACCAGAGTTTCTTTGGGGACCCTTTTCCCATTTACCCAGATCCCCAGTTGTGATTTACCGATATATACATCTTTTACTATTTCTCGAAACATAATTCAATGATTATAAATTTGACACCTTGACCTAATTCTAAGTCATTTATTGCATTAATATCCCTAGTATTATGTTGAAGGTTTCTTAAAGAAATTCTAGATTCTTTCGATATCCTATAAGATCTTCTTACCAAGAGTAAAGCATTTCTCCAACAAGCAACCATAGAAGATACTGGCCCAGAAAATAATACCTTGCTGGTCTTATTTATCTCTACCATTTTTTCTTCGTATAGTTTTTGACTCTGAAGATACCATACTTTTATTTCTCTTATGTTTTCTTTTCTTCTTTCTAGAATCAGCTTTGACATAATCTTCTATTTCTTCAAGTTTACCCAACAATAAGAATCTTACGAACATATCTATAGGCCTGAAAAAGTAATTTCTTATATTCTCAGTGCCTAGATAATAATCATATACGATAAAGAATTTTTTAATCTTTCCGTGTTTGAGGGATCTTTGAACAAGGTAATTCTTTACACATCTCTTGTGAAGTTCTACCATGTCCTTTTCCTGTTTTTCCATCTCCTTATCGGAGAATATTCGATAGTCCATAACCAAAATAAATATGGGACTGGGAATTTGAAAATAGCAAACTAATGTGTTCCCAGTCCCGGGTTAACAAAGGATTAATTATACTGCTTCATCTACCTTCAGTACTTTTTTCTGGAAGGTAATATATTTATTTTGGGCAGACTTGTATTCTTTAGAGTTATGATCTTGGATTCGGAGCATTTCCCTTTCTAATTTACGAAGTTCATTACGGGTTTGTTGTCTCCATTTCTTTCTTGAAAGAGTATCAGTAACATCATCTGGGTAAATGTATTTCACTTCCCGATTGGAGATTACTTGTTCGATGATATTGGGTTTCTGTTGTTTGGCAACTTCCTTGACAACTTCTTCCTTTTTAGTAGAAGCTTTCTTGGTAGTAGTTTTTACCAATTTTGCTTTGGGTTCTTCCTTAGCCTTAGATTCTTTAGTTTCTTTTGGCTTTTGTGTTTTAGAAGCCTTGACTTCCTTCAATGAGTTAGATACTTGGTTGTTAATTAACTCGGTTACCTTGTTCAAATTTACTTTTTTCATAATTGACTAATTTAAAAATGTTACTTAATTAATTTCTCTATGCAAATATAAGAACTATTTTTTTAAATAGAAAAATAATTCTACTTTATTTTATCAATAGCTGAGGATCTCTAGTCGAGTAGGAAATCAAAGATTTCATCTGGGTTCTCATCTAGGTTTTCAGGATCATCATAGTAGGAATCTAGACCTTCAGTAAAGATATCATATTCTGAAATAGATGAAGATTTACCATATCTCTGATTATACTGTTCTACGGTTAATATAGTTACCTTACTGGGATCATGTTCATATTTTTCAGCATAAGCAGAAGCTTCCTCCGGTGATAAAGGTTTATCGGAAGTGAATACTTGGTAATATACTCTGGGTTTAGTATAATGAGCATCTAAAGTTACTTGTTGATAACCAGATTTTCTTGCGGTAAATATTATATTATCTGGAGTAACTCTTACTAGGAAAGCATATTGGTATAATCTCTGATTACTAAGAGAATCCTTTAGTTTCTTTATAGAATCTACTTTAGCAAAGAATATAGAATCTCTTCTTTTGCTTTCCTCATACCGTTTTACATTTCTAATAGAATCTTCTCTACTCTCCTTTACATAAGGAGGAGTTACCCTCCGGGTACTATTGGTGTTGGCAATAGTGAATCCCAAAAGAGTAACTCCCAGAATGGAAAACGGAAAAATAATATGTTTAGTTTTTGAGTTCATATCCTGTAGCTTCATATTGTCCTTTGATATAAGAATTAAGATATTTCCCTTTAGATTCGGCATTCATTAGTTCTTCGAAAGTTTTTCTGGGAACTAAATCATACCGGTAAACTTTGTTGCCCTTAAAAGCAACCCATAAGTGTTTGTTTTTGTTGTTATACCCAATACCTTCTATATTAGAAGATTCTACTGGATTCATTTTAATACCAGTATTCATGGTAACTGATTCAAGATATTCTTCTCTGTCCATAATTTAAAGTTTTAAAAGTGTTAACTCCGGATGTAATACGTTGGTATATTTTTGAATAATTGCCCATGCTCCCAAAACTCCTTGAGAATTATCTGTTATCCATTCTTCCTCCATTTTCCATAGGATATGAGAGCAGACGTATAATTGATACTCTGTAAGAGTTTTTATAAGTTGAGGATATTCTATCATATCTGAATAGAGTTTTATCATATTATCTAATACTCCTCTTATTTCTCCTTCTTCAATCTGAAGAAGTTTTTTAAGAAGGTAATGATCGGTATCCTCTAAATTTTTAGAGATATGAGTTAGTGCCTCAACTTGGATTTGGGCAATGTTCTTAATAACCGTTTTGGTTTCTGCATCCATTTTTTCTTATTATTTATTTCGTTATACAAATATATAAAATTTATATATAATATGCAAATATTGCTGAGGTAGGTAGTGGATTATCTCTTCAGGATCTCAGCCATCTTTTCCTTGATTGAATCGGGGAATATTGCATCAGATGCCCATCTTAAGAAGAACTTAGAAGGTTTCTTCTCGGGAGTCATAAGCAATTGTCGTTGCTCTGTAGAGAATTTAATTCGTTCTGCCTCTAACATATACTTAGGTAACTTAGTAAATTCTGCCTGAGAGAATGAGATAGTAGTTTTACCGGTCTGAGCCCTAAATGGTTTCTTCCTTTCCTTATACAGATAGGGAACGATCTTCTTTGAGGGACCTTGCAGAATACTGAACCCAAATAGAATCATAGGGTCAAATTTATCTGTCTTAGGATCTTTTGCTCTCTTTATACATCTTGCCATCCATGAATAAGAATCGAGATATTGGCCATTGTTGGTGGGTTCTCCCACATCTTTCTTATCGAATTTAAATTCCGGGAAATGATAAAGGAAATCCTCTGTAAGGATGAATACAAATCCAAGATCTCTAAGATACTTAATAATATCCTGTTGGCTTTTGCCTTCATTTACCATCTTTTCTACATCAGCAAGGATATCTTCTCTTGGGGATTCCAATTCTTTAGATTGAGTATTAGAGGGTCTTCCTCTACCTGCAGATTCTTTGATTGGTAAGTTACCAGATAATTTATCCAAGTATTCTTTGAATTGAGAAATATCTTGTTGATTAACAAGGGTTACTTCTATTCTTATGGGACCTTTATGTTGTACCTTTGGACCGGCATACATCTCAGTGCAAGCATCTACTAATCTATCAGATAAAGGATTACCATTTTCTGAAAGTGTAGTGATACGCAGTTTGGGTTTGAATATTTCTTTTTCTTCTTTCATAACTTTAGAGATAAAAAGGGCCTGGACAAAAATTATTGCCAGGCCCAAAACTACTAATAACTAACAAAACAAATATAAGAATGGAAATTAATCCTCGTCTTTGGCCTTTTTCTTCTTAGAATCTTTGGCCTTTTTATCTTTCTTAGAAGGCTTATCCTTTTTGGATTCCTTCTTAGGTTCTTCCTTCGGCTTAGATTCTTTTGGAGTCTTACCTGCAGCCAATTTTCTCTGAGCCATACGATATTTCTTCTTTTCTTCTGAAGTCATTTCTCTTCCGTCTACCAAAGGATAATCGTATTTAGTTGCTGTTTTACCTGAACTAGCTTTTTCCTTTTTCTCTTTTGCTTTAGCTTCCTTCTTAGCTTTCTTTTCATCTTCAGAAGCCTTTTTCATTTTTACCAGCTTTTTCTGATTAGCAGTGTCTTTCTCAGGATATTGGGCAGCAACTTTATCTCTTTCCTTGTTAAGTTTTGCCATAAGTTCTTTTACTGCCTTACCATGAGTTTTGTCCTTTGACCAATCCTTTGCAGGATCCAGGTTATTTTCTTTCAGGTAGTTTTCCAAAGCCTTTGCAGCTTTTGTGATTTCCGGAGTCTTATCAGTCTTATCAGCCGGTTTCTTTGCTTTTTTAGCAGGTTTTACTTTCTTTGTCATATCCTTATTAATTTATGAGTTTATATTTACCTATAGAAATGAATCCGAATTAAAGGTATGGATTTCCTTGATTTCTAGGATTTTTAATTCAATTCCTTTTACCATTGCACAAGTATGAAGATAATCAGATATCTCTCTTTGAGTTAATCCTGAGAAAATACTGGTTTTAGTTTCATTTCCCCATATATATTTCACTTCTAGAACTGGATTGTTAAGAATATCTTTTACTCTTTGTAATAAAGAATAAAGTTTTCTTTTCTGATACCTAATATGGACTTGGTGTTTCCTATATTCACCCATCTTATTCTGCTGCAAGGATATATGAGCTTGGTATTTATAGTATTTGATATCCTTGTATATTTCAGCAATCTGTGAAATTAAGGATGAGAAGGATCTTTTTTCCATTGTGGCCTTTTTATTTGGGATTGATATTCTAAAATCATTTCCTTAGCTTCTGATATTATGTTTTCTGTTAATTCCCTTTCTGAGGGATTTTTGCATACTTCTAGAAATGAAGTATAATCTTCTATCAGATTATTAAGTGCAATGATTTGTATATTCTTTCTTATCTCTTCTTTGGTTACCATAGGTTATGAAAATAAAAAAGCCCATCACCTTTGTGAGGCAATGGGCTTTGTATAATCGTTATGGAGTTTAATCTTCGTTTTCTTCAGAAGTTTCTTCTTCATCTACTTCCTCGTCAGTGTCTTTTTCTTTCTTTGACTTCGGAGTAGTGATAATACCATGTCCTTTCTTTGACTTAATTGCCAATTCTCCGGGAACAAAAGCAACCGAGGTGTTTACTGGAGCACCATCTACTACCAATACTGAAGTTACCAATACTCCCTGAGCACCTTTCTTTGTTTTGATTGCATAACCGAAGTTCTGAACTTCTGAGTTATCAGAAATCTTGATAACATCGATTTGTTTACCGTTCGGTCTTTGACCTGCAGGACGGTTTTTGATAGCTTCCATACGAGCTTTGCGTTTAGCTTCTTTTTCAGGATCTTTTTCCTTAGCACCCTTTTTCTTGGTGTCTTCTTTTTTCTTTGCCATAATCTTAATAACTTAATAAGTTTTTAAAAGTTGTGTTATAAATAAGTTGTGACTTCTACATAACCTAATAGTAGTTAATTTTTAGGGTAGGAGATGATTCCTACCCTTTATGCTAGGTAAAGGGATTATTTTTTACCCTTTTTACCTTTACCCTTAGCTTCCTTCTTAGCCGGCAATTTGATACCTAATTCCTTGGCAATTGCTTTACGGAGTTTCTCAATGTCTTTTTCATCGAAGTCGTCTGGATCAGTATCAAGGTCTTTGTCATCGCAAACATCTTCCAATTCTTCGAAGTCCATTTCAGCAAGAGCTTCTCCAGTCAGTTCTTCCTCTTCTTCCTCCTCGTCTTCTTCATCTTCATCGGAATCATCCTCGTCCTCATCTTCTTCGTCTTCCTCATCCTCTTCAGAATCATCTTCATCTTCGTCATCTTCCGATTCTTCTTCATCCTCATCATCGGATTCTTCCTCCTCTTCTTCGTCTTCCTCATCCTCTTCAGAATCATCTTCATCTTCTTCTGAACCGAAGATTTCGGATGCCTGGTCTGCAGTCAACATAATGGGAGCCGGGATAATCTTTACAGAGCCATCTTCGTAAGTAATAATGATATTACCGTTGATTTCTACTCTAGATACTTCTTTAAGTTCAACTTTCTTAGTTTCTTTTTTCTTAGCCATAATTATTTAATTTTAATGGTTTGTTAATGAATATAGTTAATCACTCAGTTATAAGCTTTTTATACTTCTTTAGGAATGGTCCCAAAGATTCATGTGCATTATTAAATTGTTTTATGTTTTCTAGAACGGTATTAAACTGTTCCTGTGAAGTTATTTCAACTACTTCAGAGTTTATAACCTGGTCCACTTGATTATAGGTAAGAATCTTAAAGGATTTACCCTCAAATGGATTATATGGGCCATGTTGTTCTAATTTAGTGTTCATCGCTATATGATATTTTAGTTAAACCTGGAAAACCCAATTTACCCATCATTTCTGTGTATGATTGATATTTTCCTTTTTTCGAAGTTTCATAGTTATCAGAAAATCTTATTGGGTAAACCCAAATTTCTGAATCTAGTTTCCTATTGGTCATGAAGTAAGCATACTTATTCCTTATTTTATAATCAGATAGAGGTTTCCATAGTTCCCATCGTAATTCTTTTATAAGATATTTATCTGGGATAATAACCTGGTTCTGAAATTTCAAGGAAGCTTCTCCAAAATCATCTAAGAAATCGTAGGCCTTTTTGAATAAGATACGATTAAACTTAATATGATATACCTTGGTAAGGAACAGAGCTATTTGCCAAATCCTAGGAGGATGATTCAAGCAATCAAGGTTAAATTGGTTCTTTTCCCCTTGACTCAGCTTGTTGTATCTCCTGTAGGATAGCAGAATGGACCTGTAATCTCTTTTGCTTTCGATATTCAGGTGAGAATTCATCCCTATACCCGTATAATGCAATTTGGTATGCCCTGTTGAATGCCCTTCTTCCATGTTTCTTATAAATTTTATTCATTCTTACTACAAAATGCCTTCTCCTATGTTTATCCATTCTTGCTTCAGCAGGAAAGATAAATCTTCGTATTTTAGTTGGCTTACCCTTAAAGAATATCGATTGATGACCTTTCTTGGGTAAATCAGTTATGCCTTGTTTTATAAGATTCTTACCCTTGATAGTATGAATGTATAAATTGGCATCTACTCCTAATAAAAGAGTTATGGTTCTTCTAGCATGGTATCTTGAAAAGAATCCTAAACCACATATATGTTTTTTATATAACAACTTCTCGGTTCGGTATTTACTTTCTGTTGCATATTGATATTTGGTCCATCCCCAATATTCATCAGGCCTCCAAGTCCATACATATATTAAGTCTGGGTATATTTTCCGATTATCCCTTGCTAGTTTTACCATTTAATTTCCTTTTTGCAGCCCTGTACCAGAGTTGAATGGATTTCTCATTAGCATCAGGGAATTTCTTTTTCATTCTCCTTACTACTCTCTCTTGGTCAAATCCCTTTTCGGTTAATTCATAACAGTAGGATTTCTTAGTACCCTTGATTAGATTAAAAGAATCTCTTTCTCTTGGAGGTTTCTTTTCTTTGGGTTTCTTTATACCTGGTACTCTTTTTAATTTTCGAATACCATCTTCTCCCTCTTCTCCTAAGAATCCTAATCTTAATCTTGAATTACGGATTGGGTCAGTTTTATCATAATAACCAATTGCTTCCAATTGTTTATCTGCCCATTCATCATACTGGTCAATTAAGGATTTATCGGGTTTGTTAGTAGAGTTACTGATATACTTAATTAAATCAAATACTCCTGCAGCACAAGCATCAGGAAAAGGCATACCAAGGATTACTGCCTTTCTTTTAAGATCCTTGTACTTCATGTTTCTACCTGCAGCTCCTAGGAAATTTTGTTTTTCCTTTGATGGAGCTGGTTTATCTTTTTTCTTTTTTGCCATAGTTTTAAAATCTTTGATTGTAATAGATTTGAGTTAATTCTTCATGAGTTACATACTTATAGGGAACTAATCCCATGTTATCAATCTTATCGAAGAGATCATTAGGTAAATCATAAGTGATTAACCATAAGTAATTCTCTTGAGTAATGTGGTTTGATACCATATCCTTAATTTTTGGGAAATTAGGTAATAGGTTCAATTTATCATCCTCCCAGCTATCACTGAATTGGTTGAGGATATTATTTGCTTTGTTAAAGCGGATGTCTAAGTTGGTATTCTTCATATTGTCTATATTAAAATTTTGTCTAATTAATTTTCTGATGCAAATATAATACTTATATATTATATAGAAAAATATTCTACTTATTATTTTAATATTAGCTGAGGATCAATAGAAGGAGTCTTCTTTCACTCTAGCAGCTCCTGGTTGAGGTTTCTTCTTTGGTTTTCGTTTTATGTGAGTGTTATAGGCCATATCCAATTGCTTCACATTGAAATCCATGTTATTTACCTGATTGTAATTCAAAGCCTTTTCGATACATAATCTATATTCTGGCCAAAACTTCTGACCTAGTTTTACAGTAGTAGTCTTGGCATTGAATTTAGATACCATGAATCCAAATGTATCTGCATCATCCTTATCCTCGAATATATACATGTAAAATTTACTGAATTCCCTCATTACCTCATCTGTAGGTCTTACGGGAAGTAATAAATATCCATCAGTATATAAATCTTCAGATATTAAACATACCCACCATTTCTTTATACTAGGCTTTACCTTATACTTAAACCTTTCTCTTAGTTTAGTATGAACCCATTCTGGTACTTTCTCTAATAAGTAGTTGATATAAATCTTTTCTTTCTTATTGGCTCTTCTTTTGAAAGCAGATGGTTGCTGTACTTGCCTGGGTAATATCCTAAAGTTATTCCATCTATCGAATTCTAATATCAAACCTAGAGAATGTTTATCCCATTCATTATCTGAACCTTGTAGTCTTCTTATATTTCTTTCTAGATTACGAGTATTTACCTTAGGAACTAATTGGGAGGCATCTCCAGTATTTAGTAGAGCCTCTTTCCTTTTCATCCTTTTTTCTATGCAAGCCTCGATATAATCCTGGAAGTTTCTTTCACAGGGGCAATCTGGTCTAAATATTGACTCATGTATTTCGAAGAAATCCGAAAATAATCGGAAGAACTTTTCAGACCTTTCTTTTATTTCTAGGTACTTATAATGGGATAATTTTAATATTTCTCCAGCTTCCCAAGAGGATTTACTCTCTGATAACTGAAGAAAAAGGGACTGCTGCTCGGTTGGAGTCAAACAGTCCCATGCTTTCTTTTGATATTCCTTCATATTAACGCCTCCTTTTATTAATGTTCTCTTCTATCTTTTCAGAAGTAATAGAATTTGGGTCATAGTCAAAGTTATTACAATGTAATTTATCTGGATCTGAATCCTGATATACACTGTAAAGAACACTATCAAAATCAAGAGTTACTTCCATTTTACCATGTTCTGGGTAAATTAGTACTTTTACTGTTCTATTTGAGTAATTTACATCTAATACTGTAGCATCTATACCTTCATAGGGATACCCTTTTAAAACGATATAATCACCAGGTTTTACATTCATAAGATCATCAACAGAGTATTTTTTATTTGCTTTTGCTAATCTTATGAATCTCCTTACATCTTTTCTAGAACAAGTGGCAACTAATGAAAAATCATCGAAGTCTTCAGCATTATCTATACGTACCTTCTTTTTTCTTTCGTGCATTGTTTCAGTAGATTTAAGAAAGGTTCTTATACCTGAGATATTTCGTTTTAGTTTATTTAAAAAAGGCCTTGAGAAAGCATTCTCTGTAGGCATTCTCATAAAACCATAATTGAAAAGTATAGGAACAGATTCAAATACCATCTTACCCTTTACTGTTCTCTTAAGTATATCTAGAGTTGGGATAATAACCTTGATATTTTCGTATCCCTTTTCTTTTAACTCTTTCTCGATAAGGTGATAATACTTTCTTTCTAGGTAGAAGATTACATAGGAGTATGGGATACGTTTTTTCATATTACTGATTTTTTACGATTAACTTAGCTTGTTTGTGAATCATCTTGTACGGTACTTTTAATATTTCACTAGCCATGAATACCATAAGAGTATTCCCAGGTACTTGGATATACATTACCTTAGTAACATACTGGGCAATAATATCTCCAAGTTTAACACCTACTACAAAGAAAAATTCTGATGAGGGCATTGAATTATATCTCATACATAAGATGGGTACTTTCTTTGCCCTTTTAGCATCTTTACTTGCTTGTTCCCAGAATTTTAATATATCACAGGATTTATTACCCAATAATACATGTTCGAATTTGATGTCTTTGTAGTTTTTACATTCTACCGAGATTTTACATCTATGGGCATGTCTTTCATCCTGACACATAATATCCGAAGACAAATCCCTACTCTGATGATTTGCACCAGAGTAAGGTGTTCTGCCGAATTTGAAAGAAGTCCATTCCGTAAACCATTTTGAGACTTTGAGTTCAAATCGATTACCTTTCTTTTTACTATTTGCCATAATTTCATTGTATTGTTTATGGATCATAGTGGTTTATAATAACTAAGGCCCTTGATTTTCTCTACTTGCAGGATCTTAGTATTTGATAAAGGTAATGATTCGTGATGTGTTATTAAAAATAATGATTTACCGTTGAATATGTGTTTTATTAGGTTTATTACCAATTCTATGTTATCAGAACTTAGAGATTCAAATACTTCATCTAAGAATGCCAGATTAATACCCTTACTTGCAGTTAAAGATTCGTGCATTGCGAAAGCCATACATAGATTTACCAAAGTCTTTTCACCTCCTGACAGTTCATCATAATCAATAATGTGATTATCCCTTTCTATAAGAGTAACAAAATCCTTTCTAGTTGAATTAAGATCAATGTTAAACTCAATTCTAAAACCTAATACTTCTGAATAACTAGCTAGAGTACGATTTAATAAATGTAGGGATGAATCAAATAGATATGCCTTGATTCCATTGTTACCAAGAGGGTCATTTATCAACCAATTATAATTCTCTAACTCTAATTCTCTGTTATGGTAATCTTCATCTACCTTTCTTAAATCCTTACGAATCTTTTTTAGTCTTTCTTTGTATTTAGTAGACATTACCTTTAGTTTCTGATTCTTAAGGTCTTTTATTTCCTGGTCTATATCTGCCAAATCTGAAGCAATATCGGAACATTCTTTAACTAGAGTCTTATACTTACTGCAGTTAAATTCTAGTTCATCTAATCTCTCTACGGATTCTTCATATAAGCTTTGAAGTTCCTCCCTTTCTTTAAATGCTTTACTGATGGGAGTAAGCATTTTCAAGGCTTTCTTATATTGTTTATTCTTTATTAATTCTATGGACTCATCCACCAGTTCATTTAAGGGAGTACTTAGAGTTTCCTTGTTTATCTTAATTCGATTCTTTATCTCTTGTACTGCTTTGGTTTGATTTCTTACCTTTTGTTCTATTGCTACATCTACTTCATCTGAAATATGTTTTTGTTTTGCAATAAGTAACGCAGTTAGGTCTTTCCGTTCTTCCTTTAGTTTCCTAGATTTTTCTCTGAGATCTTTCTTAAAGGATTTCTCCCTTGACCTCAAATCGAAGTAAGCTTCTTTATTGGCCTCTAATTCTTTCTTTAGTGAAAGGGATTCGGATTCTAATTGATTAATCTCATTTAAGATAACTGCCTTATCTTGATTAGCTATACCCTTTGCTAAATTTAGGTATTCTAAATCGAATACTTCCTCAAAAAGCTTTTTCTTATCCGAATTAGATTCTTGGATTAATCTCTTAATACCCTGACCGAACATAATTGAGTTCATGAATAACAGATAGGATAATCCTAGTTCTTTATTGATGGCATTCTGTAATTCATTCTTACCCTTGATATTAATAATCTCGGCATTTTTAATGATTATGAGTCTATCATTTCCCTTAGCACCATCCTCTAGGTAATCTTTAAATTTTTGACATCTGATTACCTTATATGAATCCTGGTTTTTCTGAAAAAATACTTCTACCATGGTACCTTTATAATCTTTGGGTTGGTATTCTTTCCAGGTATTTACTTCAGATACTCCCTTTATGTTTTTCCCATATAATGCCCATACTAAGGCATTCAGTAGAGTTGATTTCCCAAAACCATTTGGGGCTTTTATAAGAACTGTACAATCTTGGTTTAATTGTAAACTGAAGGAATCTATAGAACAAAATCCCTGTATATTTAACCTTGTGAATGTTAACATGATTCAGCTTTATTTAAAGTGTCAATTAAAAGTTGTTTCTTAGCATCATCTTTTATACCTTTTTCCCTTAGATACCTTTTTGCTAGAGTTTTCTTAGAAACTTGCTTAGTAATCTTATGGTTTGTATTTACTTGAATACTAGTTTTCTTGGGTAAAATGGTATAATAATTGCCATCATCCTTAATTTCATCTTCGGATTCAACATCTACGAATTTTGGGAATCCTTTCAGTTCTATAAATTCCATAGATAAATCCGAATAAAGTTTCCAATATCCCAGTTTACAATCTTTATCGGTTCTTCTTTGTTGTAAAGGAGCACCAATCATATAAACCTTCTTTGATAACCTCTGTGGTTTGTGTATATGACCGCAAAGGATTAAATCAAACCTATTCAGTACATTCAGATTTAGATTTTCTACTGAATCAATCTCCCTACCATCAGTATCTTTTGCTCCAGGATAATCTGTGTGAAGCATAAGGATATTATCAGCATTCTTATCAAGCTTTATATTTTTCAGATATTCAGATAAACCTACATTGTGATCTATGTAGGGTATACCGTATACTACTGCATTCATACCCAGACATCTTTTACCATAATCTAGGTTCACTATCCCAAATTGTTCTAAGAACTTAACCCATGAAAAAGGTTTATTACCTATAAAGCTAACTTTCTTTAAGTCGTGGTTTCCTGATATAGAGAATATCTCTACCTGGTTTTCTCTTAACTCTAATTCCTTAAATTTCTCATAGGTCAATTCCATAAGATCTTGATCCATAGTTTCTGGCTTATGGAAGAAATCTCCACAGAATAGTGCTGGGCAATCATACTCTTTACATTTCTCTTGTATAATCGACAAAACCCTGAAATGATTCAGGGTTCTTTTATTGTCTTCATTGAACTTAGCCCATAAATTTAGGTGTAAATCCGAGAAAACTATTGCTATTACTTGTTTCTTCATATTAATCCAATCTTGGCATTATCATGTGTATTCTGTCGTAGAAATCTAATTGGGGTACTACTAATATATCTATTACACTTAAAATACTCCACTGAGTTAACAGGTTACCCATTATATCTGACATCTGAGCCTGATAATATCTATTTATGATTCTCTTCTTATTGTCTTCCATTGGCCATTCTTTCATATTGTACATACTCAAGGGAAGGTATATTAATAAATCACATTGTTGAACTGTAAGATCTTTGCATATATCTAAGAAAGCATCTACTTCACATTCGGGGATATTAGTAGATTGTTTATATATGAAATAAGCTGCTAAATCTACATAACTACGGTCTGTTACAAAAGTTTCTTTATCCTTAAAAAGCTTATTTCTCAGATTCAACAATTGATAATCCTTGTTTATGAGTTCTCCACATTCTTGGTGTAAAAACTCAGCATGGTGCATCTCTTTTGTATCTGGCATTAAATCTGACATACTACCAGATATAAAGGGTATACCATATTTGGTTTCTATGAACTTTGCCAAAGTGGTTTTTCCTATTCCACTTGGCCCTACAAACATAATTCTTTTCATGATAACAAATCTTTAAATGGTTTCATAAATTCATTTGTCATAAAGGATGCTAAAGAGTATTCGATACAGACTTCTTTGAATTTCTTGTATTTTATCTCCTTATTAGCAAACTTTTTCATAGGTAACTTGGATAATGGTACTTCTTTTTGAAATAATCTTAAATCTATAAGCTTCTTATTCCTTTCTGCAATCTCTACATGAGAAGTTTGATGATGATGCTCTAGAAATTTATCCAAAGTACCATATTCGTCCAATATTTTCCTAGCTTTTACAGGACCAATACCTGGTATACCTTTAATATCATCCGAAGTATCCCCCACCATTGAAAGGTAATCTACTGTTTCTTCAGGGGAGTATCCGAATAACTCCTTACAATTACCCTGATGAACCATCTCATCCTTTCTTGGGTTGTTTATTTTTACATCTTTGCCAATAAGTTGATTAAAGTCCTTATCTGAGGATATTATGATTACCTTCTCAGTGGGTTTTTTATTTAAAACTAGGTATGCTAAGAAATCATCTCCTTCATATTTAGTAGAATTATGCTTATCAAAAACATATTTAATTCTTAGGAGCTTAAGCATACCCATAATAATACGTTTTTGAGATTGAAGAGATTCATAATCTACTGAAATATTTTTCCTATGTCCCTTATAATCTGGTAACAAAGCATCTCTATAAGGAGAGTGTCCATTATCAAAAGTTATAATAACCTCATCTGGGTCCCACCTATGTAAGAACCCATGTAATGATCTAAAAAATCCGAATATTGCTCCACTTGGTTTTCCATCGGTAGACTTAAGCTTTTCGAATTTGTGGAAACTAGCGTGTAGTAGATTTTCCCCATCCACTAGAAGTATTAGTTTTTTCATGATTTCTTCTTTCTTTTAGTCTTTCTTTTAGAATGAATATAGTAATTGGCTCCTTGAGTCAAGTTACGATAATTATTATAATAATCCCTAACTAAACAAATCCCAAACCCCATCATTTCGGCAATTTCTTTAATTGTAAATCCAACTTCTATAAGTCTTGGAATATATGACCTTTGGATTTCTGTACCTTTATAATGTACACTATCGGCTCCTTTAGCTTGAATCATCCTCCCATCCCTAGAAGCTTGAGACATATTATCTTTTTGTGTACCCCAATAAAGATTCTCTACTCTATTATTAGTAGGTACATTATCTTTATGACATACATAAGGTAACCTTTTCGGATTTGGGATATAGACTAAAGCCACTAATCTGTGTAATAACCAATTCTTCTTCCCTATACCTGGTTGGGATAATCCCACTATATACCTTCCATTCTTATTCAGATGAGGTTGTTTTAAGTGATATCTTTTGTTTAATATGCCCTTACCATTAACATCCCACCTTGAATATATTTTACCTCTCTTAGAGAGGTGGTATCCTGGATATCCTGGGATATTATCATGAAATACTTTATTCTGATATTTACCTTCCCCATGAGGGTAAATAGGTGAAGTCCAAGACAGACTTCCTATCTTTGCCTTGGACCTTGTAAATATCGTTTTCTTACTCATCGTCTTCCTCCTCTTCGTCTTCTGATTCATTATAGGATTCGTATTCTACTCCATCTATGGGATAACAGTTTTCTGTAAGAGCTTCTAGTTTCTTACGAGTAGTACCAATGGTATTTATATCTGCTTTCCTTAAAAGCTTTCTTCTTAAGTCATCGTCTTCTTCCAAAAGCTTTTGGAATTTCTCTTCCCCTCTTGCAAGGGTTTTACCCTTGAGTTTATATACTCCACCTGAGGATTTAACGATTATATCGTTTTCTACCAATACATCTTCTAATCCAAAGCATCTATCAAATCCAACCTCATGGAACTTAGGATTGAAGTATACTGGGCATTTGCTGATTGTAGGTCTTGGAGGAGCAACTTTATTTTTAATAAGTCGAACCGTGACGAGTTTCCCAGCTTTGCGTTCTTTACCCTTTTGCTTAACAGTGATAGATCTTCCTGAATAGAAAGCAGCTCTGATTGAAGCGTAGAACTTAAGTGCTGCGCCTCCTGTAGTTGTTGTATTATCTTTTCCGAATCCAACATTCAATGCAGTTCTTAATTGATTAATATAAATCTGTGTAACTCCCAGTCGATAAAATAATTCGCTTCTGATACGGAAGTATTTATACAAAGCCTTTGCTCTACCTCCCATCTCTGCTTTAGCATCCGTCATTTTTGAATCTATGTTATCTGCACAATCCATAGCAGCAACTGAATCTATTACCAGAAGTATGGGCTCATTGTGTATTAACTGAGATCTGAAATATAATGCTAAGTCTGCTACTGCATCCGCAACATTCTCAATACGAGTATCATTAACTACTGTAACTCTTTCTGGATCAACTCCATTAGTTTGAGCCCAGGAATTCATCCATGATTGTTCAGCATCTACCCATATTACATGCCCTCCCAGTTGTTGACATGAATAAGCAAAGTTGTAAGCTATAAGTGATTTACCAGAGGATTCTTCTCCTGCTACTTCTAGGATTTTACCAAATGGGATTCCTCCACCAAAGGTATAATTCAATGCAAAGAAAGTACTTGGTAACCATAGACCTGTTTCTTTTGTTTCAGAAGCAAGTACTATTGATGACCCATATTTCTTTAGTAATTCGTTTTTAGAGGGAACTTTTAAACCCACTTTTCCTTTTGCCATACTGTAAGGTATTAACATAAATAAAGGAGATAACCAATTTCTTGAATTACCTCCTCTACCAACCATTTATAAAACCAATTTATCAAATATCTGACTTATACTTTCTCTTTTTCTTCTTAGGTTCATCATCATCCATGTAGTGATCCTTATGAATGCCTTTCTTTTTCTTCTTTGGTTTTTCATCCTCTTCATCAGAATCTCTTCCTTCTTTTAAGAATGATGCCAAAGTTTCCTCCAGTTCATCGTAATCTTTAATCTGAGATCTTACTATGGATTCCAAATCTACGTTACCTGAATACTTCTTGTCAAGTTTAGTAGGTTTACATGCACGAGCAGAATATGTAGTATCATTCTTACCTGAACCAGAACGGATAATTTTTATATCGTATCCAGTTCTTGGGTCTGTCATATCTCCAGCTTCGTCTTCATCCAAGTAAAGGTCGATAATATCCTGGTATACTGATCTTGGGATTAATACTCCCTTATCTTTTCCTTCATAATCTACCTTAGTACCTTTCTCATCTGAATATACTATTCCACCCACTACGTATTTTATTCTTGGTACCAGCATCTTTGCAAGTTCCTGGTCATCTGGGTCTTTTGAGTTTTTCAGTTCTTGGTACTTTTCCATAAATGGGCATGGTTCATCAAAAGTAGCCGGGGAAATAACTCCTCCCAAATCCTTATTAAGATAGAATTGAATCAATTCAATACCCAATTCCTGGTCATCTCCTGGAGATTTGATTCTCATTCTTAAAGTTCCCTCTTTAGGGAATACCAATCCACTACCATTACCCTTGGATTCTAATTGTTTTTTCCGGGCTAACATCTTATCTTTAGTAGTCATGCCACTAGAAGATAATTTCTTTTTCTTTTTGTCCTTATCTTTAATCATATCAATCTAAGTTATTGGGTTCTGAGTATGAAATCTCATTTAAAGCTAATACGGTGAACAGACCCTTTTCATAAAAGAGTTGTAATTCCTGAGGTAAACAGTTTTTATCGAATTGATGTTCTTTACCAGCATACAATCCATATTCGATTATACGACCGATTTCCACGTGGTCCTTGTAAGTTTGATATTCTTCTGTGATTACACCAGATTTAATAACAACACCCTTACGAGGAACTCCTTCCTTTACCATATCTGGGATAATAATACCAGAAGCAGTGGTATTAATCTCTTTGGGAGAATATACCAAGATTTTATTTTCTACGGGTAAACCTGGAATACTATTACCAAGCTTCTTAGCTACTAGAGTTGATATAAGTTGTAAATTATACATATTTATAAAATTTAGTTAGTAATCTTTTATAGTTCCTACTGTAACTTACGGATATTGGCATTAAGAGTTCTTAAGATGCCTTCTCTACTCTCATAAGCTTTACAGATAGCTATAAATTTATTAGCTTTAGCTGCAGCCTTTAGATACCTTTTGCAAATAGATTTATATTTGGGGTTTATATTAGCTTTATGAGATACGTAATCATTATTGAACCTCTCATTGGAATCTTTTATAAATACCCATGCAGCAGAATATGCTTCCTCTTTTTCTCTTGCTAAAGCATCTCTTTGTTTTATATACTTATCTCTTAATGAAGCAAGTATATAATAACTAGAGGGAGAATCCTTTAGCTGAGAATTTAATAAGTTCTCATTGATAGATAATTCCTTTTGAATATCTATTTCTAAGGTTCTACCCTCAAATACTACCTTAAGTTTATTTATCTCGGTTTTCATCTTTCAACTTAAAAACGTTTTTCATATCTTCTGCAGAATACTGACCACTTTCGATATCTCTCTTAACTTGTAGGAAAGCAATCTCAGCCCTAGAATCTAATTTGGGATAACTAGTAAGGGATTGATATTTGTCTAACAGATTATACAGAGAGTATAATCGTAAATCGCAAAGGTAATCTATACCAGCAACTTCAAGTAATTTCATGAAGATTACATAAAATCTAAGAGTAGTATCATCAAAGCATTCTACTGTTTCTTCATCCATCTTAGAAAGTGAATGAGTTCTGAGTGATTCTATGTTTGAATTGAGAAATTTTATATGTTTTCGGATAGAGTTGATTAACCTTCGGTCTTCATGGTGAAGTCTTTTGTGTAATCTATCCAAAATTTCATCCATTTCTTGGAATGATTGTTCTAATACTCCAGATAACATGTAAGTTACATTGATTACCTTGTCAGCCTCTTTCTTTAATGTGTCATTTTCCATATATAATCTAAAATTTTAATTAGTTATGTTGTCATAGTATCCTCTCTTCTCATTTCTGTAGTGGTAGATACTGAATCTGAATGCTTTATATTGGTTTTACAACCTGGGCATGATATTATCCTAAAAACATCCAGAGTAGTTTTATCATAAACCTTTATAGTTTCACTTACATCATATTCAAATTCATAATCACATACTGGGCATTTAGCTCTCCATACCGTGGGTCCGTTTAAAATCTTCTTCATATTGTTTCATTTGTTTGTTAAAACGTTTCTTATACTCTGAAATAGGTATATGTTTATATTTCTTATGCTCTTCTATGTATTCTTCTACTGAAAAATCGGGTTCAAGCATTTTCCTATAATCATAACCTGGGATAAAGGGTAATTCTTCTGCCATCGATCTACCTATGACAAAATCCATGTCCATAGTGACATCGTCTATCTGAAAACCAAAATAGGGTTTAGTTAATGGGTTTCGATAAATTTGCCACATCTCATAAATACTCCATGTGTTTATGTTTTCTGGTTTAGTGATTTGATAATTAGCATCATGAACCAAGCATACTGATTTTGTAGAAGGTAATTTACCTTGTCTCATTAGGTAATATATTAAAATACTACCAAATAAGCACATATCAGAAGCTGCAGATTGACAAGGGAAATTTAATGCTAATCGTAAAGCATAAGCTTCTTCTCCTCTATCTGAAGAATATATTTGGGGTAATCTTCGTTTTCTACCAAATAAAGAAACTAAGTAGCCATTCTTTCTAAGGAATTTCTCTTGTTTCTTTAAGAAGGTTTTTAGCTTAGGATGTTGACCAAAGAATATATCCATTTCCTTTTGTGCTTCTTCTGGTGTAACTATGATACCAGATTTTGGGTCAGATAATTTTACTGCTAGTAATTTAGCACCAATTCCATAAATAAGTCCAAA